>Ga0315555_1001998_pt1 | contig 14591 bp, 4 predicted proteins | sample SalMarSW160380MG_FD_202113 | JGI IMG/M metagenome (GOLD analysis project Ga0315555, IMG submission 202113) | Salt marsh sediment microbial communities from the Plum Island Ecosystem LTER, Massachusetts, United States - Salt Marsh Sediment SW1603-80 ... | reverse complement strand
CTCCGTCATGCCGAGCCGCTCCAGGATGCTGCTCACCCACTCCGAGGCGAACCGTTTCATCAGGTCGTCCTGCAGCGACAGGTAGAAGCGGGACGAACCCGGATCGCCCTGCCGTCCGGAGCGCCCGCGAAGCTGATTGTCGATCCGCCGCGCCTCGTGCCGCTCCGTGCCCACGATATGCAGTCCCCCCAGCTCCGCGACCGAACGGCCGAACGTCAGCGGCTCCTGACGGGTGTAGTACCAGTACTCGTCCAGCTTCTCCTTCAGCTTGTCGAGCGAATCGATCCCGTCACGCTCCTCCGGCGGCAGTTCTTTCTCGATCCAGTGCCGCCACAGCGCCTCCTCGATCTTCTCGTCCGGCCACGCCGGGTCCATCTTCTCCGGCACCAGGCCGAACTGCTTCCAGAATTCGAACAGCTCCGGAAGCTCGAATCTGCCGAGCATGATGTCGGTGCCGCGGCCGGCCATGTTCGTCGCGATGGTGACGTTGCCCAGCTGGCCCGCCTTCGCCACTATCTGCGCCTCCCGCTCGTGCTGCTTCGCGTTCAGCACCTCGTGGTCCACCCCGCGCTTCCCGAGGGCGTCGCTCAGCTTCTCGGAGTTCTCGATCGAGATGGTGCCCACCAGAATCGGCCGGCCGGTGCGGTGGACGGAGCATATCTCGTTCACGGTCGCGTTGAACTTCTCCTTCTCGGTGCGGTAGATGACGTCCGGATGGTTGGTGCGCGCCAGCGGCTTGTTCGTCGGCATCACCACCACGTCCAGCTCGTAGATCTTCATGAACTCCTCCGCCTCGGTGGCGGCGGTTCCGGTCATGCCGGACAGGCGTTTGTACAGCTTGAAGTAGTTCTGCAGCGTGATCGTGGCGAGGGTCTGGTTCTCCTCCTTTATCCGGAGCTTTTCCTTCGCCTCGATCGCCTGGTGCAGGCCGTCGCTCCACCGCCTTCCCGGCATCAGCCGTCCGGTGAAGTCGTCCACGATGATCACCTCGCCCTCCTTCACGATGTAGTCCACGTCCCGCTTCTGGAAGGTGTGCGCCTGCAGCGCCTGGTTGATGAGGTGAGGCCAGTCCATGTTCTTGCTGGTGTAGAAGCTCCCGACGCCGGCGAGCTGCTCCGCCCGCTCCATCCCCTCCTCGGTGAGGAGCACCAGCTTCTCCTTCAGCTTCGTCTCGTAGTCGCGGTCCTCTTTCAGCATGCGCGCCACCCGGTCCGCGTCGAAGTACCTCTGCGCCTGGTCCTCGGCCGGTCCGGAGATGATGAGCGGCGTCCTGGCCTCGTCTATCAGGATGCTGTCCACCTCGTCCACGATGGCGAACCCGCACTCCCCCTGTACCTGCAGCTCCTTGGCCGGCTTCATGTTGTCCCGAAGGTAGTCGAAGCCGAACTCGTTGTTGGTGCCGTACGTGATGTTGGAGCCGTAGGCCTTCTGCCGCTCCTCGTGGTCCATGTGAGACTGGATGCATCCGACCGTCAGCCCCAGCATCTCGTACATCGGTCCCATCCACGTCATGTCGCGGCGGGCCAGGTAGTCGTTGACGGTCACCACGTGGACGCTCAGCCCCTCCAGCGCCGTCAGGTACGCGGCGAGCGTCGCTACCAGCGTCTTTCCCTCACCGGTGGCCATCTCCGCGATCTTGCCCTGGTGGAGGACCATCCCGCCGATCAGCTGGACGTCGAACGGCCTCATGCGGAAGGGCGGCCGATACTCCGGGTACAGCTCCCGTATCTCGTCGTAGAAGGACGCGGGAAGAAGTATCTCGTGGGCGGGGGTGCCGTCGGATATCCGCGCGCGTCCGTCTTCGAGGAGCTCACGGTGCCTCGGGTCCTTCAGCTGTTCCGCCTCGAAGCCGTTCTTCGGGTTGAAGACGTTGAACATGCCGACCCGGCGATCTGCGGCCTCCCGCGCGACGGCGAAGGCCTCCGGAAGTATGTCCTCCGAGCTCTCCCCGTTCGCGAAGCGCTCCCGGAACGCGTCCGTCCTGGCCCGGAGTTCCTCGTCACTGAGCGTCCGGGCCCCTTCCTCGAGCCCGTTTATGTGCTCGACCACGGGCCACATCTGGGCCAGCAGACGCTCGTTCCGCGAGCCGAAGACCCTCCTCAGGCCGCTCGAGACCGTCTCAACCACCTTGTCTATAACCGGCACCTAAGCACTCTCCTATGCAAGGGATATACGGGATATGACTCCGGTTAGACCGGTATGTTACGCCACGAAGCCGTCCGAGTCAAACCCCGGGGTCGGCGGCCGGGCCTTCTGCTAATTACGGTGCTTGATTCGCGGCGCCTGCGCGGGCTATATTCGGCCCGCGCGGCAGAACCGGAAGTGCCGCCGCGCGTTAGTAATATACGGGGGACAACAATCATGACCCGGGTGAGCACGTCCGAATCAATCAAGAAAATCGGTTCATTCTGCGACAACATCGAGCGCGTGATCTCCGGAAAGTGTGACACTATCCGGCTCGTCACCACCGGGCTGCTCGCGGGCGGCCACGTGCTCATCGAGGACGTGCCGGGCGTGGGAAAGAGCACGCTGGCCCGGGCACTGGCGAAGTCCCTCGCCTGCTCGTTCCGGAGGATCCAGTTCACGCCGGACCTCCTGCCCTCGGACATCACCGGCATCTACGTATTCAACACCAGCTCGCACGAGTTCGAGTTCAAGCCGGGCCCGGTCTTCTCGAGCATCATCCTGGCGGACGAGATCAACCGCACCACCCCCCGCACCCAGAGCGCGCTGCTGGAGGCGATGAACGCGGGCCAGGTAACGGTGGACGGCAACACACACGTTCTTCCCCGACCGTTCTTCGTGATCGCGACGCAGAACCCGCTGGAGTACACCGGCACGTATCCGCTTCCCGAATCCCAGCTCGACCGTTTCGCGCTGTGCATCCGGATGGACTACCCGGACCGGGAGGCGGAACGGGCGATGCTGGACAATCGAAAGACCGGGGATCCGCTGGACGGTCTTGAATCCGTCCTGGAGGCGTCGGACGTGACGGAGCTGATCGAGCTGGTCCGCCGGGTGCGTGTGGAGGACCCGGTGGTGGACTACATCCAGGACCTGGTCGAGCAGACCCGGTCGCACCAGCGCCTCCTGCTGGGAGCCAGCCCGCGCGCGTCGCTCAATCTGTACCGGCTCTCCCAGGCGTTCGCGCTCGTCAACGGGCGGGACTACGTGCTGCCCGACGACGTCAAGGAGTTGGCCGCGCCGGTGCTGGCCCACCGTCTGGTCCTGCGCGATCAGGCCCCGTCCGAGAGAACGCTCACCGCCGCGGCGGACGTCGTAGAAGAGATTCTGGGATCCATTCAGGTCCCGCTGTGACGCTCCGCCGGTTCATACGGGGCCTCCCCCGGCCGACCCAGCTGGGTTTCTCCTTCATCCAGTTTACCGTCGTCCTCGCGATCGCGTCATCCCTCCTCGAAAGCGACGTGCTCTTCTTCACGGCGGCGCTTTCCGTATCGCTGGAGATCTTCTGCTTCGTCCGATGCACGATCAATCTCCGGGGACTGGAGGTGATGCGCATCGTGCCCTTCCCGCTGTACTCCGGAAGCCGCTTCAGTTCGACCGTCGTGGTGAGGAACCGCTCCCGGTTTCTTTCCGCGTGCCTGGTCTGCGTGCACGACTACGTCAGCGGCACCGGCAGCCCGCGACGGCCGCTCTTCTCCGCGGCGGCCCGGGTGCCGCCCGGCCGGCGGGTCCGCACGGTGCAGAACGGCACGTTCTACCGGAGGGGATACAAGGAGTTCGAGCGGATCGAACTGGAGAGCACGTTTCCGCTCGGGCTGTTCCGATCCGTCCGGACGCTGCGGCTGCCGGAGACCGTCATAGTGTACCCGCGGCTGAGACGGCTCTCCCTGCGCTACCTCTCCGACCGGCTCCGGCCGGCGTGGGAGCGGCCGGTCGCCGCCCGCGCGCTGCACGGGGTGGACGAGTTCGCCGGCCTGCGGGAATACCGCCCCGGCGACAATCCGAAGTGGATACACTGGAAGAGTGCGGCGCGGGCGGACCGGAAGCTGCTGATGAAGGAGCTGGAGCTCTCCGCGCTCAGGCGCGTCCGGATAGTGCTGGACGCGGTCGTCCCGGCGCGCGTGATGATGCGGAGCCTGGTGTTCGAGCGCGCGGTGGAGTTCGCCGCGTCGCTCGCCCGGGAGCTTTCCGCAAACCATTACATCACGTACGTGCACATCCGCGGGGAAGAGGAGAAGACCTTCAAGGTCAATCCTCACGACCGCTCCCTGTTCCCGCTCCTGCACGAGCTGGCTCTGGTCCGGCCGGTGCGCGGAAACGGCAAGCTGGAGGAAGTCCCGGGCGACATGCCGGTATTCCATCTGCAGCCGGCTCGCTTCGAGCCAAACCGGCCGTGGGAGAAAGCGGTAATAATCAGGGAGAGACCGAGGTGGTGACCGATCGCACGATACGAATAGTCCTCGTCTGGCTGATGACCGGCGTCGCGGCCGCCGGGTCCGCGGCCGTTCTCGGCGACGGGGGCCCCCTCGCCGCGGCAGCGCTCGCCGTCGGCGGGGGCGTCGCCCGTCTCCTCCTCCGGGAGAAGGGAAAGGAGCTCAATGTACGACTGACGCTGTGGGTCGTCTGCGCGGCGGCCGGCCTGATCCTCATCGCCTCCCCCCTGCCGGCCAGACCCCTCGACGCCCGCGGGTGGGACACGATGGTGGTCCTCGCGCTGCTCCTCGAGGTATTCCTCGTGGGCGGGTGCGCGCCGACCTGGACGATCCTGAATGCCGTCGCGGCGCTCTCGCTCGCCCACACCGTGCTGCTGGCCGCTCATCCCGACGCGATTTCCGGGTATCCGCTCATCCTCGCGATCGCCCTTCTGCTGTTCGTGTTCGGCCGGACGGCCGAAGCGTCGCTGTTTCCGATGCTGCGCATCCCCTCATGGGCGGGCAGGAAGGAGCTCCAGCTCCGGTCCCGATACCGGGCCTCACGACAGGACATCCGCAGTCTCGCCGGCATCGTCTCCATCGCGCCGATGCTCATCGCCGTTCTCCTCGGCGGGCTGATACTGTCGCGCGCGGTCCCGCGCGACATGTTCGACTTCTCCCGGGCCGCCCGGGAGGAGGAAGGAAGGTCTCGCGGGCGCGGAGGCCGGCGCTCGCTCGCGTTCGAGGAAGGTCTCGCCACCTTCATGAGCCGGCTGTCCGCGCAGGACGAGACGGTGGTGATGAAGGTCTACGTCCGGGACGCCGCAAGGACGCACGTCCGGATGCGCGGGATGGCGTATTCCGTCTACACCACGGAGGGATGGGAAACGACCGGGACCCGACGCACCTTCACCGACGCCCGGGACGGCAGCATCGACGGCTGGGTCACCCTCCCGATGGCGGCGGGCTTCCGCACCAGGGAGGTGAGGCAGGAGGTGCTCCAGATGCCGAGCGGCAGCACACTGGTGTTCGGCATCCCTGCGATATCGGCGGTGCAGGCGGAAGAGGTGAGCGCGGACGAGCACGACAACCTCTATTTCCCCACCCCTTCCACGAATCCGTTCCAGTACCGGGTCGTGTCCCGCAAGACGGTACAGCCGATCAGGAACGCGCGCAGATACCTGCGCTTTCCGGACGGGTACGCGCGCGTGCACCAGCTCGCCTCGTCGCTGGTGGATACCGAGGACACCCTTCTGGAGAAGTGCGAGAAGATCCGCTCGCACCTCTCGAAGAGCTACAGATACACGCTGGAGTTCAGGCAGGCCGAGGGCCGGGACTGGGTGAGGGAGTTCCTTTTCGAGAGCCGCGAGGGATGCTGCATGCATTTCGCGTCCGCGATGACGCTGATGCTCCGCACGCTCGGCATACCGGCGCGCCTCGTCGGCGGCTACTACAGCACGGAGAAGGAGCCGGCGACCGGTGCCTTCGTCGTCCGTGCGATGCACGCGCACGCCTGGGTGGAGGCTCACCTGGGACCGCGCGGATGGGTGACGTTCGACCCCACCCCGACACGGCAGCTCGGAGCCGGGGCCGCGGACCCGACCGCCGGGGACGAGGGAAAGAACGACGACGGGTCCCTCCGGAAAGAGGGCTGGCTCACCGGCTTCGTCCGGAGATCGGGCAGGGCGATATACGCATACGCGTTCCTGGCCGTGTCCGTCGTCGCGTTCTGGATATACACATTCCGGCGTATGCGCGCCGCCCCCGGAAAACGGGAGAAGCGCCAGGCCCGGCGGGTGCTCCGGTTCTACGTAATGTATCTGAGACTGCTGGCCGAACGCGGCATCACCCGCAGAAAGAGCGAGACGCCCGTCGAGCTCGCCCGGCGCGCGAGGAGGATCCTTCCGGCCAAAGACGTGGACTTCATCACCCGTCTCTTCTGCGCGATGAAGTACGGCGGCATCGCTCCCGACCAGGAACACATCCGCCGGATGCACCTGGCCATGGAGCGGCTGTCAACATAGGGGACGTTCACAAGTTTACCAGTTTCTTTCCGTGCGAACTCCGCAGCGAGGTCCGCGGCCTTGACGACAGCTGTAATGTGACCTAGCATGGCTGCCTATGTCACCGATACTCTCCGGCAAGGCGCGCGAACTGGACCGGTGGGCGGGCGAGGGAGACCTCCCGCTCGACTTCCTGGTTCCGTATCCGCGCACGCTCAAGCTGCATCGCGCGACGTTCATCCTCCCCCGCCGCGCCCGTGTCGCCGCCACGAAGAGCTGCGCGGCCGCCGCGAGATTCCTGAAGGCGGACCTGCGCACGCTCGCCGGTGTGACCGCCTCGGCAAAGGCGCCGTTCCGAATAACGCTCTCGATCAGGAAGCGGCCGGCCCGGCGGGAGAGGTACCGCCTGAAGCTCACCCGGCGCGCGGCGGAGGTGACCGGTGACGACGAGGCGGGCCTCTTCTACGGGATGCAGACTCTTCTTCAGCTCTTCGTGCTGGGAAATCCCGAGGCGATGCCCGAGCTGGAGATAACCGATTGGCCGGAGTACAAGCTGCGCGGCTTTATGCTGGATATGGGACGCGCCGTCTTCCCCATGGCCCTGCTGAAACGAACGATACGCATCCTGGCCCGCCTCAAGATGAACATGCTGCACCTGCACCTGACGGACAGCCAGCTCTGCGGCCTGCGCTTCCGGAAACTGCCGCTGGGAAAGGAAAACCCGGCCGCGATCACGCTGACACAGCTCAAGGAACTCGTCGTCTACGCCCGGAAACATCACGTGACGATAGTCCCCGAGCTGGAGCTGTGGGGACACGCCGGATCGCTTCTCTATCACTTCCCGGAGCTCGCCGGCGAGCCCCGTCCCAACGGCGCGGTGTGCGACTTCGGCATCGGCGAGGAGTATTTCGACTTCCTCGAAAAGGTGTTCGACGAACTTCTCCCGGCACTCGAGAGGAACTGCATCGTCAACGTCGGCTACGACGAGGCAAAGTGGTCCCTCCTCCCGAGCGTGCCGAAATCCAGGGAGAAGGACTACGCCCCGGTGAAGATGGTCGGACGGGTGTACAACCTGCTCCAGAAGGCGGGCAGAAGACACGGCCGCGCCGTCACGATGCACCTGTGGGCGGACGAACACGGCCGCCCGATACCCAGACGGCTCCGCAACAAGAACGTAGTCCTCATGCCGTGGCGGTACTGGGAGCGCCACCCGGAACGGGTGAAGGAAAAGATCGCCCAGTACGGCGGCCGCGGGAAGCCGCGCTTCATGATGGGCACCGGTATGAGCCCGGGCCACTTCGGCGGCCACTTCGGCGCGACGCGCCACTGGTGCCGGTACGGCGTCGGCGTGCCCAACGTGGAGGGCGTCTCGATGGCGATGTGGGAGGACAACGATCTCCCCGGCAAGATGCTGGGGCTGTACGGGGGCGCGAACTACGCGTGGTCCCCCGAGAATCCCGATCCCCCGGAGCCGGTCGAATCGGACCAGTTCTGGGAGAGGTTCTACCTGGAAACGGGTCTCCGCATGCGCCGGTGGCAGGTGGAGTTCCGTGACGCGGACGACGAGGCGATACGGAAGGACCGCGGCCCGTACGTGTTCCGCGGGGTCTACTGGTGGGGAAAACGCGCCGGCAGACCGGTGGCTCCCACCGTGTTTCCGAAGAAGTGACCCGCCGCCCGGCCGTCACACCGTCACTTCAGTGAAGCCGTCCTGAGGAAACAGCCTCCGCCGCTGCCTCCTCCGCCGCCGTTTCCGTCACCGGGCACGTCGTCCCCGGGGGTGCCGTCGTCAATACCGTCGAGCTGCATGTCCCAGAGACTCCTGCCATCGGGGCCGATCTCCGACTCGTCGGATATATCGTCGTCGTCCGTGTCGATATCGTTCGGATCGACTCCCACCGCGACCTCGAAGTCATCCACGAGACCGTCGCCGTCCGTGTCGCCGTCGTTGGCCCACTGGTCGGGCGCAAAAGGCCCGGCGATGAAGTGCAGAGGATCGCCGTTGAGCCCCGCCGCTCCGGGAGGACGCGCCACCACAACGTAGTTGCTTCTGGCTCCGGCAGCACCGCTCGCGCGGTTGCCTCCGAGCGTGATATCGCCCGCCGCGAACGTCTTCTCGTAAACGAGCATGGGCGAGGCCGCCTTGTCTCTGACCAGCATGCTTTCGCCCGTCAGGGCCCACGTGCCGTCGCTCAGCCACGCGGGCAGGGTCGTCATTCTCTTGTCGTAGCACACCGAGAGGGTGATCTCGCGGCCCACCGAGAGCGTCAGGTGACGATCCGCCTTCACGTACTTGTCGTTGTTGGCCGTCCTCACAAGCACCTGGCCGTCCAGGTTGCTCGTCAGGTCCTGTATCGTGTATTTCCTGTCTATGTAGTAGAGCGCGTCGGCTTCGGCCGTGCCGAGCGAGTAGGGCTTGCCCGTCGAAACCCACACTATGCGGATCTCGGCCATCTCGACCGTGACGGTCGCGGGGGAGCTATCCGCAAGCCCGTCGCCGGCAACGTACGTGAACGTGTCGGAGCCGACGAATCCCGAGTCCGGCGTGTACACGAGCGTACCCGCCTCCGGATCGAGATCGGAGATCGTACCGTGCGACGGCGGGGAGTCGACGGCAAACGTCAGGGCATCACCCTCCACGTCGCTTCCGCTCAGTTCGACGCTTACCGCCCTGTTCACCCAGCCATCGACCGTCTTGTCGTCGGCGACCGGCGCGTCATTGACGGGATTCACCGTTATCGACACGGTCGCCACGCTGCTGTCGTCCATGCCGTCCGATACCTTGAATGTCAGGCCGTCCACACCGCTCCAGTTCTCGTCGGGCGCGTACTTGAGATCCGGCGCCGTCCCGGAGAGATCCCCGTACTGCGGCACTGTCAGGATGGTGTAGGTCAGCGCGTCGCCGTCCGCGTCCGAAGCCGCCAGCGTGATGCCCGCCGCAACGTCCTCGTCCGTCACCACGTCCCGATCCCGCGCCACGGGCGGTGTATTGAGGACGACCGTAATGATCACGTCCGCCGATCCTACGTTGCCGTGTTCGTCGAACACGTGCAGTGTCACCGTGAACTCGCCCTCCGCGGTGTACGCGTGGCTCACCTGCGGCCCGTAGGCGGAGTTACCGTCCCCGAGGTCCCATTCGTAGTCCACTATCGCGTCTGCGTCGGGATCGTACGATCCGGAGCCGTCGAAGGACACCGTAAGCGGCACCCGGCCGCCGGTCGGGTCGGCCGCGATCACCGCCACAGGCGGGTTGTTGGCGACGTCGTCTACCGTCACGGAAACCGTCGCCGTGTCCGCGCCGCCCTTGCCGTCCGAAACGGTGTAGGTGAACGAGTCGCCGCCGCTGTAATTGGTATCCGGCGTATACAGAACGTTCGAACCGCTCTTCACCGCCGTGCCGTGGGGCGGATCCGTGACTGATGCGACGTTCAGGCCGTCGCCGTCGACGTCGGTGTCGTTGGCAAGCACGTCGATCACGACCGCCGTGTTCTCGTCCGTCGTCGCGCTGTCGTCCACGGCCACGGGCGCGTCGTTCACCGGCGTAACCGTTACGCTCACCGTCGCGGTATCAGTCCCGCCATTGCCGTCGCTCACCGTATAGCTGAAGCTGTCGGCGCCGTTGTAGTTGGGATCGGGCGTGTAGACGACATTAACACCGCTTTTCACCGCGGTGCCGTGAGGCGGATTCGTGACCGAAGCGATCGAGAGCGTATCCCCGTCGACGTCGGTGTCATTCGCGAGGACCGGTATAGACACCTGCGTGTCCTCCGCCGTCGTGGCGCTGTCGTCCACCGCCACGGGCGCGTCGTTCACCGGCGTTACCGTTACGCTCACCGTCGCGGTGTCCGTGCCGCCCTTGCCGTCGCTCACCGTATAGGAGAACGAGTCGGCGCCGTTGTAGTTGGGATCGGGTGTGTAGAGGACGTTGGAACCGCTCTTCACCGCCGTCCCGTGAGGAGGATCGGTGACGGAGGCGATCGAAAGCGCGTCGCCGTCCGGATCGCTGTCGTTCGCGAGCACCGGTATAGACACCTGCGTATCCTCGGGCGTTGTCGCGTTGTCGTCCACCGCCACGGGCGCGTCGTTACCAGACGTTACGGTAACGCTCACCGTCGCGGTGTCCGTGCCGCCCTTCCCGTCGCTCACGGTGTAGTTGAAGCTGTCCGCGCCGTTATGGTTAACATCCGGCGTGTAGACGATATTAACACCGCTCTTCACCGCGGTGCCGTGAGGCGGATTCGTGACCGAAGCGATGCTCAGAGTATCCCCGTCGACGTCGCTGTCGTTGGCGAGCACCGCTATCGAGACCTGCGTGTCCTCCGCCGTCGTGGCGCTGTCGTCCACCGCCACCGGCGCGTCGTTCACCGGCGTAACCGTTACGCTCACCGTCGCCGTATCGGTGTTGCCGTTGCCGTCGCTTATCGTGTAGTTGAAGCTGTCGGTGCCGTGATAATTAACATCCGGCGTGTAGACGATATTAACACCGCTTTTCACCGCCGTCCCGTGAGGCGGATTCGAAACCGAGGCGATCGAAAGCGTATCGCCCTCCGGGTCGCTGTCGTTCGCGAGCACCGCTATCGAGACCTGCGTGTCCTCGGGGGTCGTCACCGCATCATCAACGGCGTCAGGCGCCTTGTTGCTGGAATGCACCGTGACCGTCACGATGGCCGTATCCGTCCCGCCCTTTCCGTCGCTTATGGTGTAGCCGAACTGGTCGACGCCGCCGAAGCCCCGGTCCGGCGTGTAGGTGACCGTGCCGTCGCCGTTATTCGCCGCCGTGCCGTTCGACGCGAGGCCCACCCTGATGATGGTGAGCGGATCGCCGTCGCCGTCGCTATCGTTCGCGAGCACGTTCACGTCCACGGACACGTCCTCGTCCGTTTCCGCCACGTCGTCCACCGCCACGGGCAGCTTGTTGAGGGTATACGGCTCCATGAGGAAGGCGTGCTCCTCGCCCGCGGGGTTCGTTCCGTATCCCACCATCTGGCACGCGTCGTTGATGTCGCGCACGGACTCCAGGTACCACTCCCCCGCGACCGGAAGGATGCGATCGATGGGAATTCTCCCGTGATCGGGATACCACATGAACGCCCGGTACTTCCTGTCCTCGTACGTCTGCCCGATCACCACGTGGTTGTTGTTGACGGCCGTGACGCTCCCGCTGCTGCCGAGCGCGCCCATGTCGACGATGGTATCCCCATCGTACACGTATCCGTGATTCGCCTCGTCCTGGAAGCTCCCCGTCCCGACCACGGTACCGTCGTCGATGATGTCGTTCGCGTACGCCAGCACCCAGTCCTCACCCACGGGAGCCACCGTGTTCAGGTCCCTCAGCCCGTTCGTCGAGTCGTAGATGAACGCGACGTATCCCACGCCCGGCGCGCTGCCCGCGCCGACGACCTCCCCGAGGTTGTTGATGGCGTACGCGTACGTGAACGAGTTCCCGAAGTTGCCCAGGTCGACGTAGTCCGTTCCGTCGTGTATCCAGGCCATCGCGGCGGTGACCCACCAGCCGGCCACGTAGTACGAATACCCGGCCATGAGTCCGCTGTCGTTGATGTCCAGAACGCCGCCGGCGTTGTAGTCGGGAGAACCGGGCACGCCCAGGTCCACGATCTCGCCCCCCGTGTAGAGGAACCCACCGGGGTACATCTGTCCGGCTATATCACCGTGCCTGTTGATGCCGAGACCCGTGGTATAGGTATGGTCCTCGTCGCCCAGGTCGGTCATCGTCCCTTCCGAGTAGTCGTATATGAAAAGATGGGTATTGCCGCCGGTGCCGAACCGGGAATCTCCCGTGACGTCTCCGTCCCTGTTGACGGCGTACGCCGCGCTTTCGACGCCGCCCAGCGTCCCGAGGTCCGTTATCTTCAGCTGCAGCCCGCAGTAGATCGTCCCGGTCGATACGTTGCTGTCCAGCGCACCGTCGCTGACCTTGTAGGTGAACGTGTCCAGCCCGACGTGCGCCCCGTCGGGCGTGTAGGTCACCTGGTTCCCGTTCACCGCGGAGAGCGTTCCATGGGACGGGCCGGCAACTATCAGGTAGACGAGCGGGTCCTCGTCGAAATCGGACCCCACGAGGGAGATCGCGACCGGATCGGTGGAGCCGTTCGGCGTGCTCGCGTACACGTCCTCGGTTTCCGGCGCCAGGTTCACGTGGTCGACGGTGACGTCCCACGTATGGGACGCGGTGCCTCCCAGGCGGTCGTCCACGGTGACGCTGATGGTGTACGTGCCCGCCCCCGTGAAGTCCGGCTCGTAGGTGTAGCTCGGCACGCTCGGCGCGTCGGTCGGGTTATCGTTGAACTCCCATATGTAGTCGAGCACGTCGCCGTCCGGGTCTGACGCGGTGACGGTGAACTCCTGCGAGGTGCCCTCGTCCATGCTGAACGGGGTGTCCGGTGCCGACGCCGTGATGACCGGCGCTGAATTCTCCCCGTCGTCCGTGACGGTGAATTCGACCGACACGGTCACCGCGGGCTCGTCGGGATCGTTGGACGAGACGATGATGTCGGCGTTGTGCGTGCCCACGCCGGCGGGGATGGTATCGAACGTGACGGTGACGTCGGTCGAGGAGTTGCCCGCCGTCGCGCCCGAACCCGGCGACTCCGACAGCCATTCCACCTCTCCCGTTTCTATCAACCGCAGTTTCTTCTCGTTGCCGTTCAGGACCCAGATGCCGGACCCGGCGCTCCTGGAGAAGCCGGTCCCCCACCCGACGGACCAGTCTCCCGGGATGTCCACGAAAAGGAGGCGGTACCCGGTGACCGGGTCGCACTTGGCCATGCCGTAGTACGTTATCCATTCGCCGTCGTCGTAATCGCTCGTGTAGGCGCGCGTCCAGATGCCCCCGTTGTAGTACGCCGCGCCCTGAACGTTGGTGGAGGTGCTGAGATTGATGGTCCCCACGATCTCGCCCGTGTCCGGATTCAGCTTGTGCGCCTGGAAGCTCGCGATCACCCACAGGAACCTGTCGCTCACCGCGATGCCGGACGGGCTGTTGCCCTGGCTGTCCGGCAGAGCGTCGTAGGACAGGACGGTGCTGCCGGTGGCGGGGTCGATCTTCTTCACCTTCACCGCCGCCACATCGAGCCCCCACAGGTACTCGCCGTCCCAGTCGATGGCGTAGCACTTGAAGCCGACGTCGATGCTGCCCAGCACGCTCCCGTTGTCGGGATTCAGCCGGTACAGCTTCGTGCCCTTGTACCCCTGTGAGATCCAGAGCTGCGTGCCGTCCCAGGCCACGCCGCAGTAGATGTTGTTGAGATTCAGCGTCTTTTTGACCGCTCCGAGCGTGCCGTGGCTGATGGACCACGTGAGCTCCTGCGTGGCGGTGTTGGCGACGGTGAGGGTGCGCGTGGGGGCCTGGCCCAGCTCGGCCGTGACCGAGAAGGACGAGGGGCTTACGTCGATGTCCGAGTAGCCGAGGGCGAAGTCGGCGCCGGTCACGTCGGGCGGCACGTCCGCCCTGACGCGATTGGAATCGAAAAAGCCGTCCGCCTTGGCAGTGAGGTACAGGTACGAGTCGCGTCCGTACACCCTGGTGATGGCGTAGCTGCCGTCGCCCGCGCTGGGGACGGAGCCGGAGAACCCGCCGAAGTATTCCACGCTCGCGCCGCCCAGCGGCTGGCCGGTTTCCGCGTTGGTGATCGTGCCGGACACCGTCGCGGTGGTGAACGCGAAGTCGACGCCGCTTTGGCTTTCGGGCACCGTTATCTCGACGTCTTCGGTCGGAAGGTAGTCGTCCTTCTTCGCGGTGAGAAGATACGTGCCTTCGATGACGCTGAACATGTAGGTGCCGTCGGCGGCCGTGAGGAACGTGCCGAGGAGCGGGCCGCGGTATTCGATCACCGCGTTCGCCAGCGGCGCCCCGTCCCGGGTGACCGTTCCGGATATCTGGTACGACGTGTAGACCGGCAGAGAGAAGGAATCCGTCCACGAGCCGGACGCGGAATCGGTGATGCTGAGCGTGAAGTCCACCGTGTGCGGCGTCGGGCAGTCCGCCGCGACCTGTATGGTGCAGGTATCCGACGCCTGTACGCTTCCCCGCGCGGGCAGGTTGCCGAACGCGGCCTGGCTGTCGGTGACGGTGACGTGCGAATCGGACGTGGAGAGCACCGCCTGGACGCCTGAAAGGGAGGCGAGACCGACGTTGCGCATCGTCATCAGCAGGTTCACCGTCTCGCCCGGATTGATAAGCCCGTCGTTGTTT
>Ga0315555_1001996_pt1 | contig 14599 bp, 17 predicted proteins | sample SalMarSW160380MG_FD_202113 | JGI IMG/M metagenome (GOLD analysis project Ga0315555, IMG submission 202113) | Salt marsh sediment microbial communities from the Plum Island Ecosystem LTER, Massachusetts, United States - Salt Marsh Sediment SW1603-80 ... | reverse complement strand
GAGTCCGGTGCCTAACTTTACATCGCCGGCCGAGCATACGTGCGCACCGGATGACAGCAGAAATCCGGCCAAGACGGTTGACGTGATGACAACGTTCAGCAACATTTTACGCATAATACCCTCCTTATGTACCTTGTATTTGCTTCCAGGCGAAACAGTTCGCCTTGCAGCCTTAGTCCAGCCTCTTTTCGATCCAGCCGTGTATGTCTTCAATGACTTCATCCTTTGCTTTTTCGTTAAGGATCTCGTGATACAAGCCCTCGTACACCTTCACCTCCTTGTCGGTTGAGGAGATGTTGTCGTACAGATGATGGGCGTTCTGAGGGAAAATGATCATGTCGGCGCCTCCGTGGAGTATGAGGACCGGATAATGCACCTTCTGGAGGTTTCGATCGGAATTGAACCATTCCAGACACGCTTTGGCCTGGCGAAAAAGACCAACCGTTATTTCTTTCAATACTGCCGGGTCGTCTTCGTAGGCTTTCACCACTTGAGGATCGGAGCATATGAGGCTGGACAATTCATTGGGTACTAGGGCCATCGGTGGCATATTCGCGGGTATGGAGTCTGTCATGCAATTCAGATCGACGGCTAGGGCGCCTGACAGGATTACACCTCTAACCTTGTTCGGGTACTTGATAGAAAAACCGACGGCGGACATGCCGCCCATGCTGTGACCCAGCACAAAAACGGGAAGGTGAGCGTTTTCCTTCCTCACGAGATCAACCATGACGTTGGCGTCGTCCGCAAGGGTATCGTATCTCGGGAAAAAACCTCTCTCCCCACCGGAGCGTCCATGACCCCTTTGATCGTACCGGTAGACACTGTAGCCGAAGCTGTTGAACTTGTCGGTCAAATAATCGTACCTTCCGAGGTGTTCCGCCACCCCATGAATGATCAGAACGATTGCTCGAGGTTTACCCACTAAGTCTTTCTCGTAGTTGAGAATTGTGCCGTCGAATGAGTCAGTCTGTACTGTTTCCTTCTTAACTTTCATGCGTTGCTCCCCTCATACAAGCATCCCCCCGTTCGTATAAATATCTGCGCCATGGCTTCAGTTGGAGTGAAGGTCGATGCGCTCCGCCCAATAAATTAGCCCCATCAGCGGCGAATACAATCCCGCATCGTCATCCATTGGGGCTTACTCTCTTTTCTCTTGCCCTTTTTGAATTTGTGTTACATTACACTCGACCCGATCCCATTTGTCAAGCATTATCTTGTTTTCTGTGTTAGCAAAGTGAAAAGGTCCCCCTTTAACTGCGGTGTTAAAATGTCCCCATTATGAGAGAGGACATTTTAAGGATGAGTCGGAGGGAGAGGCAGAGGTATCATCTTTTGTGGATGGTATTGGAGGGGCGGATAACTTTGAAGGGGGCTAGTGAGCGCATGGGGGTTTCGTATCGGCATGCGAAGAGGTTGAAGAGGAGGTTTAGGTTGGAGGGGGTCAAGGGGCTTGTGCATGGCAACAGGGGGAGGCGGTCACCTCATGCCTTGGATGATCGTCTGAGGGAGTGCATCATTGAGTTGTCTAAGGGTCGGTATGCCAAATTCAACGATACCCACTTTACAGAGAAGCTTGAGGAAGTAGAGGGTATTGTGGTGAGCCGTGAGACGGTGCGTACACTCAGACGGGCTTGTGGGATAAGGCCCAAGAGGAAGCGCAGGAGCAAGAGGCACCATAAACGAAGGCAACGCAAGGCTCAGGAGGGGATGATGGTGTTATGGGACGGAAGTCCCCACAGGTGGTTTGGCAAGGAGAGGCCCTCGTGTTGTCTCATGGCCGCGATAGATGACGCTACAGGGAAGCTTCTTGAGGCCTTTTTCATCCCGTATGAGTGTTCTTTGGGGTATCTAAAGCTCTTAGAGAAAATTGTTACCCGATACGGTATTCCCCTCTCCATCTACCAGCATCGCCACTCGGCCCTGTGCAGGAATGACACCGATTGGACCCTGCAAGAGCAGCTGGCCGGAGAACAGGAGCCCACCCAGGTGGGATGGGCCTTGAAGGATTTGGGGATCACCCCCATCTTCGCCCTTACTCCCCAGGCCAAAGGACGCGTTGAACGACTCTTTGGTGTGCTGCAAGACCGGTTAATAGCAGAAATGGACCTTTGCCACATCAAAGAAATTGAAAAGGCAAACATCTTCCTTCAAGAGGTCTTCATCAAAGACTACAATCGCCGCTTTTGCGTAGAGCCTGAGGAGTCTGAAAAGGCCTGGCAGAAAGTACCTGAAAAACTAGATATTAAACGAATCATCAGCTTCCGCTACCAGGCAGTGGTAGGAAATGACAATGCGGTAAGACTGGGAGATGTAATCATAGACATCCCAGAAGGAACCGGCCAAAGAGGGTATGCTAAGACAAGGGTGAAGGTCTATCAATTTCTGAATGGCAGCTGGCACGTCTATTACAAAGATAAACCCATCGCCAAAACTAAACCAACTCCCTTGAGGGAACCAATACGGGCCAGACCCAGAAAAAGATCCAAATACAAAGCCGCCACTACTGAAGAACAATGGATCTATCTTGCCTCAGCACCACAAAAGGGACATATTGACTCTGCTCTTAAGGGGACATATTGACTCTGCTTAAACAGGTATTGAGCAATCCCTTTTTATGGACAGCTACCTTGTCCCTTTCAGCCATCTGATGAAGAAACCAATGATCGGCAGCCTTTCATAGATGATCCCTGCGTCCCAAAAATCCTGATGAAATATAATCTTCCCCTCTTTATTAAATCGTACATGGGACATTCCAAGAAAGTGAATGACTTCTTTTTTCCGCTTCAGGGAAAATCGCGTTATCCATCGAAAATAATAATTTCCGTCATGCACCGCAACCTCCTGAAGATCAAACGTAAGGTCTTGCATTAGGTGTGTGCCTTGTATGAGATATGATTCAATGTTTTCTACCCCTTGCATCTCTGTGAAGCTGTCACGGTAGTACGCTTTTTGCGCGTAGAGATCGCGGACATGTCTTCTAACGTTATCTTCGGTATAGGTAGTATAGAGGGAAACGAAGCGTTCGATAGCCGTCCGTTCTTCTTCAGATCCCTGACGTAGTATCTCGTTCTCGTGCGGTTCAGTATCATGCAGCGCCTGGTAATAGGTTTCCATGTCATGCTTTTTGCTCTGTGCGCCGGTGGCGCAGCTACAGAAGACCAGCAATGCACAACATATCAGGATAGCCTCTTTTTTGAACAATATCATATTTCCCTCCTTATTTTTTCGCCCAAAAGGGAAAGGATTGTTTTTTTGTCTTCTATAAAATATTAATCTGATTTTTCGAGAAAGGGGATAGGTTTGCCCGTGCGGAAAGCCAGTGCCTGGCACGTGGCGATGATCTGTCCGTCCTGGTCCATGACCTTTATGTCATAGCTGGCTGTCTTCTTGGTCCGGCTCACCTCCCGCGCCTCGGTCCGCAGACGCGTCCCCGCTTGGGGGCTGGACACATACGTGACGTTTACGTTCAAGGCCACGGCAATGGTCCCATGGGTTTGACCGGCCGTCTCAAAGGCCTCGTCGATAAGGGCAAAGATGGCACCGCCGTGGGCCCGTGCGTAGATATTGTCCATCACCGCTGGGTCGTAAGTCATCTCCACCACTGAATGGCCGAGTTCCAGGGCGACCAGTTCCATGTTTAAGGCCTGCGCAAAGGGCTCTTTCTGCACTGCGCGATGGATGGCCTCTTTGACCCTCTGATCTATTTCTTCTTTCACGGTAACCTTCTATGATCCCACAATGCGCAGGTAGACGCCGGAGCCTACTGCCCAGCCTAATACCACCACCGTCACGATCATACACGCACTGGCGAGGAGTTTATGAGAGAGATTTTCTTTTCTCCGTTCCTGATATCCCAACAGAAAGCCGAGGGCCACGCCTGCAAGCATCCCCCCTCCGTGCCCCCAATTGTTGATCCCCGGCACCAGAAGGCCGAAGATAAAGATCCCTATCGCCCAGCCACCGATTTGTCGGAAAATGATCTGACCGTAGGCTCCTCCCCGGCTTTTACCGAAGTAGAGTACCGCACCGATCAGACTACATATGCCGGCAGAGGCGCCGATGGTAAGGGGTACACCGGCCAGGTAGGAAATCAAAAAGCCGATGATCCCGCCGAGGGTGTAGAGGATAAACATCCTATATGCACCATATTCCTCAATAACGAGATATCCCAGATACCTCAATGCAAACATGTTGAACAGGATGTGGAGGATACCCCCGTGGAGGTAGTTGGCGGAGAGGAGGGTCCACCATCGATCTAAATGGGCAATGGGATAGGTCCCTGTCGCCCCCAAGAGTAAGAGGCTTCTATTGTCGGGTGATAACATGGCAAGAGGATTTATAGAGAGGTCCAATCCCCGGGGATAGAGCAGGATGGAGAGCACATAGATCCCGATGTTGGTGTAGATGATGGCCTTGAGGAGCTGGTCAGTATCACGGAATCCCTGCGTCAAACGAGTATTCTTCCACCACGATCCTGGATGGCTTACGCCACAGTAGGGGCAGTGAGAGGCTTCCGAGCTAATCAATCTCTTACAGTTGGGGCAGAGGGCGGCCCCTCGCTTGGGTTTAGCCATAACTCGATCCTCGCAGAGAGCGATTTGGGATAATTTATGCTACCATTGCGTGACCTCTTTGTAAAGGATGGTTCCTCTTGCCAGTTGTTACACACTGGCATGGCACCTTGGGGTTGAGGTTTTTGCGCTTTTGCACTATAACAACGTCATGACAAGAGATATCATACGTGCGGTGTTATTTGACTTCGGCGGTGTCCTGGTTGAAGAAGGATTTCGTGAGGGGCTTTATAACCTTGCCCGTCAACAAGGGATCAACCCGCAGGCCGTTCACCGGGCAGCCTACGATGCGATCTACGAGTCCGGCTATGTGCTGGGCTGGGGGACTGAGGATGAGTTCTGGCGCATACTGCGCCAGAAGACCGATCTCTCCGGAGAGATTGAAACTGTGCGTCAGGTTATCGCGGCTCGATTCGCTTTGCGTCCTCGCATGTTTGCTATGGTCCGCGCCCTTCGCCGGCAAGGGTATGTCACCGGCATCCTCAGCGATCAAACCGATTGGCTTGATCGATTGGACGCGAAACTCCATTTTTTCAAGTCCTTCGATAAGATATACAACAGCTACCACCTGGGCAAGGGGAAACGCGATCCATCTCTATTCGATGATGTCGTAGGCGATCTGGGCCTTGTCCCGAACCAGGTGCTCTTTGTGGACGACGATGCAGGCAATGTGGAGCGAGCGCGTTCGCGGGGACTCAAGGCATTGCTTTTTTTGAATGAGGATCAGTGCATGGACGATATCCAGGCCGCCATGGGTCACCCTATCCTGGAGCGCTGAAATGGAGCACAAGACCCTGTCGGCTGGTGTGATCGTGGTGCGGCGCGTGCAGGGGCAGGGCGACTGGCATTACCTCTTATTGCGCGCCTACAACTACTGGGATTTTCCCAAGGGCATCGTGGAGGCCGGAGAGGAGCCCCTTGGGGCTGCCCGCCGTGAAGTCGAGGAGGAGTCCGGCCTTACGGACCTCGTATTTTCTTGGGGTCATGATTACCGGGAGACTCCCCCCTATGGTCCTGGCAAGGTAGCCCGCTACTATGTGGCGGAGACACAGCAGACCGAGATCATCCTGCCAATCAGCCCGGAACTGGGACGGCCGGAGCACCATGAATATCGCTGGGTGAGCTACCAGGAGGTCCGTGAACTCCTGGCACCGCGGGTGGTGCCCATCCTGGACTGGGCCCATGGTCGCATCAGTGGCAAAAAAGTTGAATAAAGTGGGTATCGTTTATACAATGATACCTTGTAGTTTTCTACATCTGCTTGAAGAGATGGATATACTGCCTGCTGACCGCGAGCGATTCAGGTCGGCCTTTGAGCCTCACAATCCCCCTGCCGGTCACGGAACGGCTTACCTGAGCAATGCACTGTACGTTGACAATCGTCCCCCGGTGAATGCGCCAGAACTGCTGGGGGTCCAGTTCATCAGCCAGTTCTTTGATAGGCTTCTTGATGAGTGATTCACCATCTTTGGTTATCACGAGTGTGTATTTATCGCTGGCCTTGAAGTAGTATACCTCCTCCACGGGAATGAGCCGGATACCATCCCCCTTTTGGACTCGCACAAACTGCAAATAAGCCGGTGCTTGCCTCTGTGGCAAGCTGGTCATCAATCGCTCCACAATTTCCGAGATCTCCAGCGGAGGCTTATGTGAGGATGTGATTTGCTCTCTCAGTCGATTAACTGTCCTTTGCAGACGCTCGTGAGTTACCGGCTTCAAGAGATAGTCAATAGCTTCATGTTCGAAGGCCTCCACAGCATACTGGTCATAGGCGGTGACAAAGACAACCCAACATGCCCCGGCGATCTTTTGGGCCACTTCCATCCCGGAAAGGCCGGGCATCCGGATGTCGAGGAAGGCGATATCAGGTCGGTATTGCTCTATCAGCTCCAGTGCCTCCTGACCGTTTCTGGCCTCGCCGCATATGATGAGATCGGGCCAGCAATCGGCGAGTTGAGATCTCAGGTGTTTCCGTAATTGATCTTCATCATCGGCGACGATCGCCCTAATCTGGGGCATATGGCACCTCGATAATGGCCTTAAGACCGGAAGGCCGATTCTCTTCAAGGATCAACTGCCCTCTGTCACCATACAGGGATTGAAGCCGTTCCCTGACGTTGGAGAGCCCAAAACCCCTCGTACCATCCTCGTGGAGTCCTGTTCCGGTATCAGCAATCTCCAACCTGAGCACATCTCCATTTTTCCGTGCCCGTATATTTACTTCTCCTCCTTCAACCTTCGGTTCGATCCCATGCTTGATGGCATTTTCCACCAAAGGCTGAATCAACATGGGAGGGAAGGAGAGTTTCTTGATATTATCCGGCATCTCAATCCTGTAGCGCAGCCTATCCTCCATCCGGACCTTAAAGATGTTGAGATAGGCCTTGATCATCTCCATTTCCTGTCCAAGGGTGGTTGCCTCCGCACGTGTCTTGGCGAGGGAAGTGCGCAAATAGCGTGTGAGATCCATCAGCATGGATTTTCCTTTGTGCAGGTCGGTGTCGAGCAGGCTGAGGATGTTGGACAGGGTGTTGAATAAGAAGTGGGGCTCGATCTGGGCCTGGAGCAGTCTCAGATTGGCCTCCAGGGCTTCTTTTTCACTGGAAAGACGTTTAATCTTTTCTTGCTGGATCACTTCTTCACTGGCTCTTAATCTAAATCTGGAGTAGAAAAAGTAACTGATAATACTGCTAAAGGTGATGGCAAGGGTAACGGTTTGAAGGAAACTCTTATCATGTTGTTTCAGAGCAATGGAAAAAATCTGCTGAAGGGCAAAAGAACCTATTTGTAGACCAATCAGGGTTCCACCGGCAATACCTATCATGACTGTGAAAACTACAGAGGTCGTTTTCTGTGGTTTGAATACCCAAAATAAAAAATGAATAATCGAGTAAATAGATACCCCGAAAGACTGAGACACAATTAAGACAATGACAAAGGACTTTGGGGTGATGCCCGTGAAGGTCAGGAACGCAGCGATCACTGCGGATATGATAATTGTATAGCCTAAGTCTCTCAGAACGTGTCTGGGAGTGATATGATGGGCATCCACGCTTAGGTTACCTGGTCCTTTCTGTCTTGCCTTTGGGGGCTAAAAGCCAGCACAACTTTTAAAAAGTATATTTTAAACCGATCATCCATTGATAGTCCATGAGACTCCCAAATTCTGAATTCTTCCTCCCCGCCATCACGGTACCAACAGAGAATAACTCCAGATGCCTGCCCAGATAGTATGTCACAAGTCCTGTACCTTGACCAGATCCGTCATCCAGGTTCTGGATCCAGCGCACGGTAAGATCGATTTTGTTTTTGATATTTGTCTGAGTATATTGGACCATTGCATAATTCTTGCGTAAGAATCTTAATCCTGTATTGGCTGTTTGGCCGAGGGTCATTTGCGCTAATCCAGAGACCAAACCGCCAGAGGGGATCGCTTTCGCTGCCTTGTTTCTTAACCGGTAGTAGGTATCAGCCTCAACATTGCCGTAGCCTGGGCTATGATAGGTGTATTCCATGGTCAAGGTTCCGCTCGTTCCGAACGTATAGGAGCCTCCGATTAAAACAACTGGTTTAATCGTAGAGTCATCTTCATGGAGTTTTATCATTGAGGCCCCAAAAAGGGAACTATCCTGCTGGGGATATAATGCTTCACTACCTTGTGTAATCATCCCCTCACCATAGAGCAAGATGGCATCAGAAATCGTCCATCCTCCAAAAAATCCCAATGAAATCTTGGAACCTTCCCTGTAGGAAAGTATTGCTGAGGCATAGTTTTCCCGGCCTGTATAGTCTAACTTTAAGGCATAGGTCTTTTCAAATGGAACGGGGCCAGTGATTTTGTTACGTCCTTCATCTGTGTTGGCGATGAAGGATATGGTCCAGGTACCTCCCGGGATCCAAACCACCCTGCCGAAATCCATGCCCGGCACTTCCAGGTAGGGGTTTCGGCGTCCATTATCCTGGAAAAAGGGATTGGAAGGAGAAAATAGATAAGAAGGCCCCCATTGCAGGTTTTCGCGGCCATAAGAGACGAATAGGTTTTGGAGCAGTCTTAATCTCGCCAACCACTCATTGATGTACCAATCATCATCCCATTGGGATTCTCCCTTGCGAAGCCCTTCTTGCCAGAAACTATATTCAAGTCTCATTCTAGGTTTAACGCTTAGTTCTAAAGGATCGATGTTTAGACGCAGATCCGGTCGTATTTCCAGATCTGCCAAATAATGTGGCATTTGCAGAAAGTCGTTTCCAGGATTTTGGCTTGAATTGGCAGGTTCCTGGATAATACCATAGGTCAAAATCCGCAAATCAAACGAAACGTGCTCGGCCAATGTCTTCTTGATCCAGGCAAGGCTTGTAGAATTATCCTCATTAGCCATTCCTGTCTCTGGCAACCATCCTAAGCCAGCCATTAATAAAACAACGACGCTGAAAAAGCGTTTCATCCTTCTAAGGCATGTACTCATCGTGAAAGGTACTATCTTAACAGCAGGTTCAGGTTGAACATGGAATCCGGGATGTTCTTGAAAGATACCTTGCGAAAAATCATCGTCGTCACGTCCTCTTTCATAACTGCACTCGTGATTATCATTTTGGAAATAAACGGCCTCGGCACCCCCTCCACGGTGATGCTGTTCTCGTATGCAAACGTGGCCGTCTTAAACATCTTTCCTGAGACCGTGTAGAATTCCGCCTTGACCCCGACGAGCCGCTCCTTCGATATCCAGTATTTGATGCGGTCATAGGTTACCTTCTTGTCCACTGCGTTCAAGTCGAAGAGATGACAGGCCTCTCCGTTGATTGTATCATCGGCTGTGTGGACGATTCTGTAGTCACCCGCGTAGTTCGTCGATGCAATGTCGCCATTGGCTGCGCCGCCTATTAGTTTCTGCCTCGGCGAAATGGGGACGGCCTTGGAAAGGCTCGGTTTCGCGAACCACATGTTCCGGTCTATCATCAACATCTTCTGACCCTTCACATTGGGAGGAGCTAGGAATTCCGCAAGGGAATTGAAGCTCCGGGCGCTCACTCTGATGATTCTATTCTGCTCCCTGCCCCCTTCGATAGATTTAATTTCTATCTCCCACTCGACTCCTTCCGTGTTGCCCCGCGCTTCGTCGGCCTTTCTGAGGATCTCTTCCGGGCTCATGGCAGCATGAAGCGAGGGGAGAAAAAATCCCAGACAAGAAACAAGAGTACAAAATAAAAGAATCAAATCTCGTTTTTTATGGTGGCGGTTCATCATTATCTTCCTCCTTCTATCATTCGTCTTTACACGTGCCCCAGGGCATTGACTATGTTCTGTCTGGCTGCCCGTCTCGCCGGAATAATGGCGGCAATCAGAGAAAGTACAATTAAACAGCACATCAGCACCAACAGCGTTTTAGGTACGAAGCCCACAATCAATGGTACTGGTGTGGAAACACCGGGAGGCGTATAGGTTGGTGAAAGGGTCTTAATTACAGCCCAGACGCTTGTATGCAGGACGATGCCTATGAGGCTGCCGAAGGCGCCGAGGAGCCCGCCTTCCATTGCAAAGAGCACGGATACGCCTCTTCGCTTGAGTCCGAGTGCCCTCAAGGTTCCGATCTCCCGTGTCCTTTCCAGGACCGCCATGCCCATGGTATTGACAGTGCTCATTACTACGATGACCAAGACGATGCAGAAGATAAAGAGTAACATCATATCCATCATCCCTCTTACCTTGGAATAGAACAGGGAGAGTTCGTTCCAGGTCTTTATCTCGCAGGCAATACCTGCGTGGCCGAGCGTACTCAGCAGTCGGCTCCGCATGGGCTCGGTTTTTGCCGTATCATCCAGGAGGACCACGATCTTCTCCGCCTTCTCCGTATCAAGGAGTGACTGGGCAAAGGCGTAGGGGAAACGCATGTATTTATCGTTGGTGGCGTCTGAGCCGGTATCATATACGCCTGAGACCTGTATATCCATGGCATTCATCTGGCCGCTCATCGTAGGGGCCATGACAACCCCGTCTTTACCCGGTGCAAGATTGAGAAATTTGGCCAGATCCTGGGCCATCTCCACGCCATAAGTCTTCTTTTCGTTCAAACCCTCGCCTTGAATGGGCCTGAAGGCATTCCAGGCCCCTTTGATGGTTCTGTCGTCCTGCGGAACCACCCCCTGGGCTATAAAGATGGTAGAGACGACGCCGTTTGAGACGAGGCCGGAAAGGGTGATCTGGGGTGTGGCGAGAATAACCTGGGGCTCCCCCATGACGAGCTTCATGATCTTCTCGGTCTCCGCTTTTGAAAACATATAGCGATCAGGATCGAGCTTCCCCTTCTCGAGCCAACCGGCCTTGAAGATGGTCAGATGGCCGAGGCCCTCGCCGCGAATAGCCATTGTCTTCAACCCCCAATACATGTGGCTTACGTACCCTTGAAAGAGGCTAATCGCTGCAAAGCCCACGCCTATGGCAAGAAGCGTCACCAAAGAACGCCGCTTGTTCCTTAAGATATTGCGCACTGCCAGTTTCATCCATTTTTTCATCGCTTGGTACCTCCGTCGACAATCCTCCCGTCCTCCAGTCGCACGAGCCGTTTGACCTCACCCAGAAGCCGCTGATCGTGGGTGGAAAAGATGAAGGTGATCTGGTCTTTCTCGTTCAATTCGCGCATGATGGCGATGATCATGCGCGCGGTCTCCGAATCAAGATTGGCCGTGGGCTCATCGGCGATGACCAGGGAGGGATCGTTTACCAGGGCCCTCGCAATGGCCACCCGCTGCTGCTGGCCGCCGGACATCTTTGCGGGGCGGTGATGGGCAAGTTCGGAGATGCTGACTTCCTCCAACAGGTTCAGGGCTTTTGTCTTCGCTTCCCTGAAAGAGGCGCCTTTGATCTGGAGAGGGAGCATCACATTCTCTAGGGCAGAGAGCACTGGAACCATGTTGAACCCTTGAAATATGAAGCCGATGGTTTCATTGCGAAGTTCGCTCCTCCGGTTGTCCGACAATGAACGAACATCCTTGCCGGCAACCATGAGCTTGCCCTTCGTCGGCTCATCAATGGCGCCGATGAGATTGAGAAGAGTCGTCTTGCCGGAGCCGGAAGGCCCCCATATACCAATAAACTCTCCCTTATCAATCTGCAGGTCGATCCCCTGGAGGGCATGCACTACCGTTTCACCCAAGAAGTAGTCTTTTTTTATGTTTCGCATTTCGATGAGAGCCATATCAGTTCTCCTTTGGAATGGCGGCGGCCATGGCTTCGTACTTCCGCGCCTTTGCCGCGTCGCCGTCTTCTTTGTAGAGGGCTGCGAGATCCCGATACACGGATGCCTTCAACGAGGCGGAGATGTTGAGCTTTTTCTCAAAAAGGCCTTCCAGATACTCGAAGTCTTCGTTTGCGACAGGCCGCCTGTTAAGAAACTTGGGAAGGCTCTTGGAGTTATTTGCCCGGATCAATCTGACGGAGATATTGTCAGGGTCCATCCGGACGGCCTTATCCATACATTCAATCCCTTTATTCATATAAGATGACTTGCTCATTGGATCCCTGGCATCCTTAGCCAGCATGGTATAGGCGCTACCAAGATAACAAAGCACCACATAATCGTCAAATTTCTTCTGATTGGCTTGTTCAAGATACTGGACCGCCTTTTTTGCATAGGCCTTGGAATCCTTGAGGGCCATGCTATGATAGACGATGCCGAGACCTTGGAGGGCTTCATAGTCAGAGGGGTCTTGATCAAGACGCTGCTGCAATTGAGCTGCTTGCACTAATAATGCTTTGAGGTCCATGTTCTCAGGCCTTTCCTCGGCATGGACCTGCGATGCAAATAACAAGAAAACCAGGCTCAACACCCCATACAAACCAAGGAATGAGCTACGAAAAACACGATTCATGATATTGCTCCTTTCTAAAGGTTTTGAGATTATCTTATATGACGAATCATCACTTTACTACTCGGTTGATTTTCTTTTTGCGAAATCCTCGTGCGCCCTTGTAACCAAATACAATGATCGGAATTTGAATAACAGACCAAACAATAGGACCGAATATTTTTGACTCAAACCCAGGAGGCCTGCAAATCAGCATATAAATACTATGGATTAACAACAGGCTTAATGTCACTATCCCCAAAACCATTGTAGTTAGGAAACCCCATCTGTACTCTCGAGCACATATAGGAATTAAAGCTAAAGCAATTATGGGCAAAATTGTATGACGATATCCACCTAGTGTGAGCATATAACTTATGTTATCGAATCCTGCTCCAAACTTGAATCCGAAATCAAGCCCCATAAAAATACACAAAACACTGATCACCAATCCGATGATGACGCCCATCGTGCTATTCCTTATTCTGGTTCTGTTGCTCATCATGTGCTTTTACCTCCTTTCCCCTAACTTGTTGTTGATTATGCCTTTTCCTCCTTATTAAATGTTTTGCGTGTATTTGAAGTTTGCCGAAGGCGATTTTGGGAAATCTTTGATTTTCTTTTATCCACTGTTATGTAAAGTTGCTCGCCTATCGTTTTCTCAAACCTTTAAAATATTCCACATAGGGACTTTCTTCATATATTCTTTGTAGGCATTTCCAAATTTCCTTATATCGTATTCGCTCTCTTTTCTGGCTGATATCCAGAAGCAAAATAGTGATACTACGCCTAAAATTACTGCAAGAATAGATTGAAAAACTAACATTAAAGCAATAGACCAGATTGCCATCCCCAGAGTCATGGGTTGGCGAACAAAACTATATATACCTGAATCAATAAAAGTGGTGGTAGCAGTAAAATCAGTGGTTTTCGGTTTACCTTTGTACTTCAAAGCATGCATCGATGATGCGATTAAATAACCTGAAGGGATCTGAAGTAGTAAACCAACAACTGTTAACCAGTGAATATTCAACTGTCCCCATAATTTAAACGTACCAAGGGTCAATTCGAGCGTCAGCAAGGTTAAAAAGATAGCCAAACCTGTGTGCATATAGATTTCACTGGTCACATGTTCTCTCAATGCTTGAATTATATATCTTCCATTAACAATCCAAATGATTGTACAAATACCAACACAAAGTATATATCGGTACATCTTTTTTTCCTTCTAATGTAGCTTTATCAAGCAAGCAATTTTATATAACAAAGACGTTATCGCGGAAAATCTCCTTTCTCACGCCGTTCGTGACAAATCATATAAAACGCCCCTCACCCCTGCAACAGGAAAGCGATAAAGTGAAAGATAGAAGAGTAAACTGTATCTATGGTGGATGAGAAGGGAAGATGGTACTTGCGCAGTGAGTGGACTATGAGGGAGTCCTGCTTTTAATTTGCTACATCTTTTCTGATGGGGCTACGGGTAGGCATATCTGGATCTGCAATCCTTTTTTCGAGTTCTTGGCTGCAATGGTCCCGCCATGTATGTATGCCTATTGCGTCAGGATTAATAAGATAAAGTTCTTTTTTACGATGGGCCAGAAGAAGGAGTGGGGGCTGCTTCTTTACAGATTCATTGTCTTAACCACCGGCTGTTTGTGGAAAGGCAGTATTTGAGTAGAGATATTCTACCTTTTCTTTGTGTTTGAGTTCCTGGTTTGCCATCTTGAGCAACAGATCCTTGACCTCTCCATCAGGATGGATATCCGCCAGGTTCTTGTAAAAATTGTACGAATTGAGCTCTCTGTGGGCAGCGACGAGGTATATGTCTTTTGTCTCCATGCCCTTTTCGATATCGGGTAGCTCCAGATACTCCGCTATCTCGTAATCGATCACCTCATCAAGTTTTAACGCATCGGCGCCATAGGTGCCCTGGAGATAATTCCGCAGAAACTCCTCGTGTTTCGTTTCCTCCTCTGCAAGGAAGAGGAGGGCATCCTTGGCAATGGTATCTTCAACAAGATTATAGAGATCCATGTAGAACTCATGGGCCTCCCTTTCCTTCTGTATTGCCGTTTCAATAATGGATTTTACGTTTCTATCCTGCATTGTATATATCTCCGATGCTATTTTTTTTATCATACGGCATGTCGCCATTACCCCTTAGCTTTCTTTTTGTTCTGAGT
>Ga0315555_1001995_pt1 | contig 14600 bp, 9 predicted proteins | sample SalMarSW160380MG_FD_202113 | JGI IMG/M metagenome (GOLD analysis project Ga0315555, IMG submission 202113) | Salt marsh sediment microbial communities from the Plum Island Ecosystem LTER, Massachusetts, United States - Salt Marsh Sediment SW1603-80 ... | reverse complement strand
AGCTAATTTTAATTTTACTGAGATCATTTCAATCACTTTTTGTTATTGAGATCAGAATAACTTTTTATTCCCTGCCACAGTTTTTTCAAGCGTTCCAGCAGGTGTTTTTCCTGGCCTTCCCGGCCGGGATTATAATATACTCTGTTTTCCAGCCCGGTGGGAAGGTATTTTTCCTTGACAAAATGTTGCAAAAAATCATGGGCATAACGGTAATCCTTGCCATATCCCAGATCTGCCAGCAGGCTGGTGGGTGCGTTTCGCAGGTGCAGTGGTACTGCCAGGTCCGGAAAATTTTTTATATCCTCGATTGCCCGGTTAATGGCCACAATGGCAGAATTACTCTTAGGTACGGATGCCAGATAGGCAGCCACCTGCGATAATATTATTTTCGCTTCGGGTAGACCGATGTATGTAACAGCCGTAAAACCGCTGGTGGCCATGGTAAGGGCATAAGGATCGGCATTACCAATGTCTTCCGAAGCCAGTATCAGCATGCGCCGGGCAATGAATTTGGGATCTTCTCCGGCCTCCAGCATGCGGGCCATCCAGTAAATGGCAGCATCAGGATCACTTCCACGCAAACTTTTTATAAATGCTGAAGCCAGGTCATAATGGTATTCTCCTTGTTTATCATGATAGAGCACCTTTTGGGTAGCCGCTTTTTCAAAAAGATTTTTGTCCAGCACCAGCGGCCCGCTCTGTTCGCCGGCCAGATCGATGGCTTTCTCCAGCAGGTTTAAAGCGCGACGGGCATCACCGTTGGCCAGGCGATAGATGGCCTGAAAGTCCTCCACTACAATCTTTCTCTGATTTAACTGCTCATCCGTCTGCAGGGCTCTTTCAACAATATGATGAATCTGTTCATTATTAAGCATCTTCATTTGATAAACATGCGAACGGGATAACAGCGGTGCTATTACTTCAAAAGAGGGATTCTCGGTAGTGGCCCCGATCAGAATGACGGTGCCCTGCTCCACCGCTTGAAGCAAAGAGTCCTGCTGTGCTTTGTTGAAGCGGTGAATTTCATCAATAAAAAGAATGGTGGAACGCCCGGAATATTTGCGCAGCTTGGCGGCTTCCTCAATCACATGCCGGATTTCTTTTACTCCCGCTGCCACCGCGCTGACGGCATAAAATTCCGCATTCACCTCATGCGCTATAATGCGGGCCAGGGTCGTTTTCCCCACCCCGGGGGGACCCCACAGGATCATGGACCGGATGTGAGAAGAGTCTATTTCCCTGCGCAGAATGGTGCCGTTTCCCACAATATCCTCATGCCCCACGAAATCCTGCAGTTTTTCCGGACGGCACCTTTCAGCCAGAGGGACCGGGGGACGGCTTTTTTGCTCAATGTCAGAATGTGCAGTAAATAAATCCATTTAAACAAATGGTATCATTATGGTCGTTCTTTAGACGGAACAGCAAGGTAATTCCTGCTGCTCATCAGGGAGTTGAATTATAAATTTCTACTTTTTTCAAATAAAAATACGTGTTATTCCTGTCCGTGGTAGATATCTCGAGAGTGTTCACCCCGCCCCGCACATAAGGGGTAATATCCCAGTTTTCGGCCTTGACGACATTCAGATCTTCTATGAATGTGGGCGTATAATAGTAGCTCAGTATGGTATTGTTAAATTTAATGGCAATATCTACCGTAGCTGATATTGACAGAGGATATTTTTCCCTCGAGCTGGCGGCATACATGTTTAAGGTGAATGTCTGATCATAGTTCAGGTTGCGGGGAAGCTCAAAGGTAATCTTAACAGCATCATTTCCTTTGGGATTGCGATAGGGAAAAGCAAATCCCAGTTTCCAGAAGTATTCCTTCAGCTTATCATAATATTCAATGGATGGGCCACCTTCAGTGCTGGAAGTAAATGCGCGGTCTTTATAAGTATAACCGGAAAAGATTTCACAATTTCGGTTATCAACTATACCCCGGTCGCTGATTCCCGCTGCAATCCGCAAAACAGGAAAATAACCGGCATTAACCTTCAGCGGTAAACCGGCTTTGACGGAAATGGTTTGTGGTTTGGGCGTTATAAATCCCTCAATATCCCCAAAGGAAATCTTATGCTCACCAATATCCAGCGTCCCCTCATACTGGCCTTCAGCCTGGTAATTTCCGTCGATATAAATTTTGCCCTGCGGCGGGGTAGTGGTGATGCTAACTTTCTCCATTTGTGATACAAGCCTGAAGGAGGTATTGCCTGCCGGGCTTACTTTTGTCAGACTCAGCTCGATCAGCTGGGGTTCGCTGGCATACCCTTTCTTCTCTATCCGGACGGCATAGTTTCCCAGCGGCAACTGGGTAAATACATGATCTGTTTTTTCACCCAAATTACGACCATTTAAATAAATTGATGCATTTTTCACATCAGAAATTACTTCAATACTACCGATATTTTCGGTGGAGCCGGAAAGAAGCGCAGGACCTTTTGTCCCCACCGAAAACTGCTGGACGGTCAGAGTTGAAGTATCGCCGGCGGTAATTGTTACCTGCCTTTCCGCCGGTGTGGCAACATATCCGGTTTTCTGAATAATGACCTGATACCGGCCCTGTTCCAGCATTAGAAAGGGATTTTCACTGACAGTTCCATAGTATTTATCATTAATGAAAATCTTCGAATCCTGCTGGTTCGCCACTACCTGAAGATACCCATACAATTCAGAACGGATGGGCACAAATTTGATATCGATAGTCACCAGAGAATCCCTGCCTATTTCCACATCATAGAATTGCGGTTCCGCCAAATAACCGTCTTTGGAGAAAGTAATTCTGTGGGGACCCTCCGGGATATTGACCAATACTCTATTTGTGTACCCCAGAAAACGCGATTCATCAATATAAACACGTGCTCCCCCCGGACTGCTTTTTGCCAGAAGTTTGCCGCCCTCCGGATTACTGAAATGAATTACCCAGAAGAAACCAATCAGAGAAAAAATTGCCAGAATGGCGACGGCCAGTGCAATTCTTCTCCATATGAATTCGCTACCGTAATCCAGCGTGAGAGGGATGTTCTTTAAATCATCCGGGTTAAAGCTATAGGTCCATTCAGAGGGAATCATGCGGGCGGTTTCCGGGTGGATTTTCCCCAGAAATTCCTCTTCCAGGTAATAACGGAAATGAAGCCGTAATTCTCTTTCGGCTTTTGGCAAATTTACCAGGTTTATTTTGCGTTTCAATCGAAAACGTTTCTTCAGACTTTCCCAGGAGGAAAAGGTATAGAAAAAGAATTCATGCTGCCTGTAGGCTTCCTGCTGCTTCATCCAGCGGACTTCACCCAGATGGTTCATATAAATGTCATAATCCGGAATGCCGGAAAAAAAACGTTCATATTCTTCGGCTTTGATGCGCTGAATGGTTCGATAACTGAGCGGTATTTTTTCTTGCATGTATTAAATTACCAGGAATAAAAAATCGTATAACTCAGGGTGGACTTGCTGTTCGCTTTCACCGGTACCTCGAATACCACATGCTGGATATCTTTTTTAGTATAAGAAAAATTACTTTTTTCTATCTTCCAGTCACGATAGTATAAATTTTCTTCCACCATTATAATTACATTTTCTTTTTCTTTATTATTTCTTAGTTCTATTTCTATTGTCTGTCTCTCAGAGCGCTGAGACACTTTCACCCTGTCAACCACCCGCCGCTCTCCCACCAGATCGAATGCATTACCCACTGCAATTTTTACCTCTTCGTTTCTGGGGGTGTGGTCAATGCGGTCTTCCCCGATAAATTCAAGACTTTCCTTATCTTTCTGATAAATACGGAAAATACCCCCGGGCAGCGGTTTTCCCAGTCCAGCTTTCTCATCATTTTTAAACAGCAGGCGGACTTCCACTTTGGTGGGATTCTGCTGACCGTTGTAATAAAACTGCTTCGTGCTGCCAACCAGGGCTGATGGAAAAAGAGAAATCTGTTTAATCTGATTATCCTTGAGGGTAGTCAGGCGATCCAGATCATATATATGATATTCAAAAAAAGCCCGTTCTTCGAAGCCCTTGCTCTCGGCAGACATGGCCATCAAAGCATCTGTGGGCATGCGGCGCATGGGTTGGGGTGACGGCGCCCGGTGGATATCTCCCGCTACCAGTTTGAGGTGGGAATTATCAAAGGTGGCACCGCAGTGGTTATCAATGGACACCCAGGCATCCAGGCTGATCTGGTTTCCAGCCGGATTTATTACACCTACATACTCCGCCTGCCAGCTCATTCCACTGGTGAGGTAACCGACTTCCAGCTTTTCCGACCCCTCTTTTACACCGGCGAGCTCCCACACCAGGGTTGGTCTGGTAATCAATCCTTCCGGCAGTTCCTTCACATTGATGGTCAGTTCATTATTCCAGGGTACTATTTTTATGCCACCGTCGGTTTTCAGCACCATTGAACCGCCTGTTTTACTCAACAGCGTTCCTTTAATAACCTCTCCATCCGGTTGTACAATTTCCACCACATGATCGATATACTTTTCCAGAATCTTATCCGAGCTTACCAGGTCATATTCAAAATTCTGTTCCAATACCTGGAATTCCTTATTACCGCTCAGTGATTTAAGATACACCGAGGTCGGAATTAATTTTGCCGCCACATCGGTAAATTTGAAGGGCAAATCGCTCTTGCGGATGGTTACGTTCCTGACCTGTTTTACCAGGGCCAGATCCTGGTTATAGACTGTCACATAATTCTCATCTGCTAAGACAGTTGCGGTCATTATAAAAACTAACCAGAGAAAAAAAATGATGTTGTTTTTCATAGGGTCACCATTAATTTATCAGTTTAAGATTTGAACGGAATTTTTCAAGTTTTTCACTGAAATTTTTTAATTTTTCCTTATCCTGCAAAACAACCTGTTGCGGTGCCTTGGAAAGATACTGTTCATTCAATAGTTTCTTCTCCAGTCCGTGGACCTGGGTTTCCAGGCGCTCAATTTCCCGGCTGAGACGGGATCGTTCGGCATCCAGGTCTATCAGACCGGCCAGTGGCACAAATATTTCTATATTTTCCAATACTGCCACTGCCGCCGCCACAATTTTTTCGTTCCGATCCACCAGTTCCAATTCACTCACACGCGCCAGCTGTTTAATATAATCTGCCTGTTGACTAATCCGTCCGGCAAGGGTTTCATCCTCCGTCTTAAATTTCATCGCAGCCATTCGTCCGGGGGGCACATTCATTTCCGAGCGAATATTCCTTACGGCACTGATCACACCCTGGACAAGGACCATTTCCCCTTCCGCCTCCTCATTAATGAGATGGGATTCTGCCCGGGGCCATTGCGCGATAACCAGACTGTCCTCATTCTCATTTTTTAATTTCATCCAGATCTCTTCGGTAATGAACGGAATATACGGATGCATCAGATTCATGCAGGTTTTCATGACATGCACGGCCACGCCGCGGGCGGTTTCCCTCTGAATACGGTCCGCTTCCGGGGAGAGGCGCGGTTTGATCAGTTCCAGGTACCAGTCACAGAATTCATGCCAGAAGAAATGGTAAACGGCGGTAAGCGAATCATTAATCCGGTAATTGTCCAGATTACGGGACACTTCCCCGATGGTTTTTGCCAGCCGGCTGAGAATCCAGCAGTCGGCCAGTTGAAACTGTTGGCGGTAATCCGGATAATTATCCGCTGGCACCTCCAGATTCATGGCCAGAAATCGGTAGGCATTCCATATTTTATTGGAAAAATTGCGTCCCATCTCAAAATGGGATTCCGAAAGATTAATATCCTGTCCTTCCGAGCTGAGAATGATAAGGGTATAGCGCATAGCATCTGCACTATATTTTTCAATAATGTCCAGCGGGTCAATGCCATTGCCCAGGGATTTACTCATCTTGCGTCCGATATGGTCCCGGATAATGCCGTTCAGGTAAACCTCCCGGAAGGGTATATCCTGCATAAATTCCATTCCGGCCATAATCATACGGGCCACCCAAAAGAATATGATATCGGGGCCGGTTACCAGCAGGTCAGTGGGATAAAAATATTTCAGATCCGGTGTTTCATCGGGCCATCCCAGTGTGGAAAAGGGCCATAACCAGGAGCTGAACCATGTATCCAGCACGTTTTCATCCTGCTTCCATTCCTGATGACCGCAGGCGGGACATTTTTGCGGCTCATCCAGTGCGGCCACCGTTTCACCGCAATTTGCGCAGTAATACACCGGTATACGGTGTCCCCACCATAGCTGCCGGCTGATACACCAGTCGCGGATATTTTCCAGCCAGTTGATATAGGTTTTAAGCCACCTCTCCGCCGGATGGATTTTAAGTCGTCCGTCCTTCACCACCTCCATGGCCGGTTGGGCCAGCTCTTTCATTCTCACAAACCACTGTTCGGAGAGCCAAGGTTCCACAACGGTATCACAACGCTGGCAATGTCCCACACTATGATGATGTTCCTCAATTTTACTCAACAGACCCTGATTCTCCAGATTGCTGATAATCTGTTTACGTGCTTCAAAGCGGTCCAGACCTGCATATGCACCGGCTTCTTCATTGAGGCTGCCGTCATTGTTCAGAATATTGACTACCAGCAGATGATGGCGTTTGCCGATATCAAAATCATTGGGATCATGGGCAGGGGTTACCTTCACTGCCCCGGTTCCAAATTCCGGATCTACCTGACGATCTTCAATGACCGGTATTTCGCGGTTCATCAGGGGAAGAATAACCATTTTACCGATAAATTTTTTAAAGCGGGTATCTTCCGGATGGACTGCCACAGCGGTATCCCCCAGCATTGTCTCCGGACGGGTGGTGGCCACCGTCAGGAATTCCGGGCTGTCTTTCAGCGGATATTTGATATACCATAGACGTCCGGTCATCTCTTTATATTCAACCTCTTCATCGGAAAGGGCGGTGCCACAGCGCGGGCACCAGTTAATGATATATTTGCCCTTGTAGATGAGGCCTTTGTGATATAAACGGATAAAAACTTCCTGTACCGCCCGGGAAAGTCCTTCATCCATGGTAAATCGTTCCCGCCGCCAGTCACAGGAGCAGCCCATTTTCTTTAACTGGAAGATAATGCGGTTCCCGTATTGTTCTTTCCATTTCCAGACCCGCTCCACAAACGATTCCCTGCCCAGGTCAAAACGGGTTTTGTTATGCCGGCGGAGTTCTTTTTCCACCACATTCTGGGTGGCGATTCCGGCATGATCCGTACCCGGCAGCCACAATGCCTCAAAGCCCTGTTTACGGCGGTAACGGATATAGATATCCTGAATGGTATTATTGTAAGCATGTCCCATATGCAGGGCGGCGGTTACGTTGGGTGGAGGAATCACAATGGTATACGGTGTTTTTGCCGGATTCACATCGGCATTAAAATAGCCGCGATCCAGCCACAGCTGGTACCATTTATCCTCTATCTCTTTGGGCTGGTATGTCTTCGGTATCGAATTATGAGTTACAGACTTGGTACGCATGTATCATCCCTGGTCATTACATATTTTAAGCTATTTACACATGAATAGCGAATTTAACACATCCGGCAAGCTGATGCAAAACCCCAATTAATATTAAGGGTTATTTTTTATTTCGTGGGAATGGCAGCGGAGGGTGCAAAATGCACAGAATGGTATAATGTAAATAATAGAATTCAGGTTATAACATATATAGCCGGGTATATATCAGGGCATTCCATCCCTTGAAGGATGATGTATTTTCAATTGAATTTTTTAAAGTATAATCAAAATATAATTCAATTTCATATCGTGCCCTTCTTTCAGACAGACCAACCGAAAAATATTGTGTCTTATTCTCCGGGAGAAATTGGGGAGAGTAATAATCCGGATTAAAATAGTTATAATTGTAACCCAGCATGATATAATGAATGGGATCTATCTTAATTTCCCCACCCATCTTACCGCTGTAATAATTATTGTAGCCTTCCCGTTGAAGGGAACTCTGATAATCAGAGAACATCTCATTAGAACGATATAAATCCCCCTCCACCAGCAGGAGAATCCGGTTAAATTGATAAGACAGGCCGAGTCCGAATTCATAACTATCACGGGATCGCTCTGTGATTAAAATGGGCAATGTCGGATGCTTACTCCAGTCTTTTTGTTTTAGATAAGCCACTTTTAAGCCCACCACCATCCGATTCAGAATATATCTCCCGTAATAGGTTAGTTGGTATAGATTCTGATACCAATAGGAATCCATATTCCTGTTTACACCAGTTTGATCTGTGGTCTCCTGGGTGTTATCTGAATAGTCGAAAACCAGTAGATTCTGAACAGTAGTTTTCATGGGATAATACTGGACAGCAAAATTAAAATGCCAACCATTCAAATTATAGTAGCGATCAAACTCTCCCACAATTTCCCTGTACACTAATTCAGACCTGTATCGTCTGGTGAAAATATCTTTTCCGTCCCAGCTTTTAACCAATTCAATTTGATCCTGCAAACGGGATCCCGTTAGAAAGGAACCAAAAACCAGTTCAGGAGAAAACCGATAGGTCAGTGCTATTTTCCCCTCAAAATTACGATGGATTGTTCTTGGCCTGGTATACTGCTTTTTTAAACCAGTAGATATCTCATAGGTAATTCCTGCTCCTATTCCCAGTTTTGAAAAAGGCTGATAATGGTAGAGAACCTCCACACCGGGACCATCAGTATTAAAGTTCCCGGAAAGTGAATCTGTTAAAACCAGGGGGTCATCCGCATGAGGATTTTCCTCAATGGCATTCATTAAATGATATTTACTGTTAAAATGGTATTTAATTCTTCCCCAAATAGCTTGATTATGAGCTAATATTTTGTAACCATGAAAATTAAACGAAAGATTTTGTTCCTTTTCGGGATCATATTGACGTTTCAGGGAAGTATTATAATAATTACCTGCGGCATAAAATTTTAACCAGCTACGATTTTCATCAAACAATAAATACGCAGGATTATTCACAAAATTATACAAATTCAATTGGTTGTCTTCATCCACCAGCGCTAATCTGTTGTTTCCCAGCGCATTGATTCTGAAATCAGAGGCAAAACCGGCGTTTAATACGAACATCAGTACCAGAAGCGAGGTAATTATTTTGATTTTCGACGGCATTGGTTATCCCGTTTAAGTATGGGAAATTAGAATTTTCAGGCAATCTATCAATGACTATAGCCCGGGGTTGGTGCATCAATCACTTCAAAATCCACCGTACTGTTATTAGTGTCTTTCCCGGGAGTTATACGTTCCCTTGACCTCCCGCTGTAATTGGATATCCCCAGCCCGGTGTAGCCACTATCCAGCCTTCGGGTTAAGCGTTTACTGGTCGAGGTGGTTTTCTTATATTCCACCCCGTCCAGGATTGTGGATACTGGAATATCAATATAATTTCCGTTCTGCCAGTAGCTGGTGCCATCCGCCAGAATCACGGCATCCGTTACCAGGCTGATCAAATAATCAGTAGTCCTTGCCGTATTAATGTTACTCAAATTCGGGACATCAGGATTGTCATAATCACTGCTTAGCTGATTTACACATTCAAAATCAGCATTTTCCAGATTTACCGCTCCGGGTATGGATTGACTGTGATCATATGCATCCCCCGCTACAACCACATATTGTCCCGGATAAATAGGATATTCCTTTCCTCCTGGTGATCCCGGGAATTGAAATGCATATGTGTTTTCAACGAAATCCCAGATTTCAATGAATGGTTCAATTTCTACTGAGGTTCGAACACGGGTCAGGATCATACCGTCCAGGTATTGAATCTCACCTGACTGATTATATAATTCTATATACTGATCAAAAAAATAGAACACATTATTGGGGGGGCCACAACTGTAAATTTCATTGATGACGACAGGAGACATGGCAATACTGTGAGTCAGCATGGTATCAACTTCGCTGGATGTGTTAAAGATTTTTTTTGACTTTGCAGCTATAAGGACCGTTGCGGTGGATATCTGGTATTCTACGAAAATTCCATATTCCGAGGCCAGAATGCCGGAAATAACCGCCACACCCATACTGTCGGTAAAAAACTGGAACTGTTTTTCATAATCTCTGGAATCAAGGGTTATTTTCGCAGCCGGGATGGGCGTCATTCTGGTAGAATCCTGTGAATTCAGCCATCCGGTAGTATCAAATACCGCGATGGCCAGAAATAAATTGCCATCGGTAATAGAGGGCTTATTGGGTTGACATTGGAATAAGAGAAAAACCGACAATAAGAGAGATGACATTTGTTTAATCATGGCTGACTTTAGATACTTTGCCCTTAATTTAAGAATATAATGCACCGGCACACCAGCCAAAGCAAAAAAGGAAATCCCGGCTAAGTGTATCATCTCATTCATAGTAAATACCTTCTTCAAAAATGTTAAAAAATACGGCTTCCCAGGTAGCGGGCAAACGGATCAATGATCATGCTGAATTCCATTCCGTAGAATATCTCGGGATTGGCTGTCTTATCAAAACCATACTGATCGGTATAAAAACCCCGGCTGTTGAGAAAATTATTAACAAACAGGGAAACTTCCATTCCTCTCCAGATATCTTTACTCACCGTCAGGTTAAAATAGAAATTCGCCGGGTAACGATAAATAACGACATCACCCTCATCTTCTTTTTTGGTAAGTCCCAGTTCTTCTGCTTCCCCGGGTGATATATAGGTGTAAGATCCGTTTTCGTAATAACCTAAAGCATATCGGTACACATTTGGTAAATCTGCTGTTTGTTTTTTCTCATACCATTTATGAAACATGGTAAGCGTAATCCAGATTCCCAGAGTTCTGTTGATATAGTCAAGATTATAATTCATGATCAGACTTTTTCGCCAGCCGGAAGTCCGCGAATAAAAGGGATATCCAAAATGAGAAATGGTATCATTGCTGGCGGTTATTTCCGTAAAACCTCTGGGATTATCTAAATAGAATTTACTGTCAGAACCATGCCTTTTAAAATTATAAGCCCCGCTGATGCGAAACATCATATTCAAGACAGGTAAGCGGTGAGTACGCAGACTCAACTCCACCCCCTCCCTGTTATTCCAGCCAGTACCATCTAATAATGAATAGCCGGATAAACTAATATATTGTTGACTTTTTAAATATTTGCCCTCTGGAGAAGGCCAGTTAGGCCAGAAGTATCTTTGATCTTCATAAGGTAAATGTACTGTTTCTCCTGTTCCTTTAGTATTCTGTACATATCCGGTTATAGAAATGCCAATATTCCTGAACTGGTAATCCAATCCCAATTCAAATTTTTTCTGTCTGAAACCCTGCAGATTTTCATTGTACAACGGATAGACATAAGTCGTTATCAGTGGTATACTATCCAACGGATTATGTGGATCTCTCCCCCACTCCAGCACATCATGATACACTTTTTGAGGGTAAATATCGGCCAGGGCAGGAGCTTTGGAGGTTATACCATAAGAGCTCCTGATCTGAATTTGCCTGGTCAGTTTGATCTGAATGCCCATTCTGGGATTCCAGAAGGTGCCGTTGCGGCTTTTTATAAAATCTTTGCCTCCAAATTCAAGCGGATTATACATCTCCCCCCGGACACCCAGAGAAAGTGTATACGAAAAAATACACCGGCTGGTGATACGGTCTTCCAGAAATAAACTGAGCTGTTTAAAACCCGGAACTTCATCGAAAGACCTGGGACGTTCTCCGGTATTGCCATTGGGAGGCGTCAGGGGATTAAATTGTATACCCGGTCCGATATTATCTTCATAGGTATACTCTATTCCATAAAGAAAGGAATGGAGCATTTTTTTTAACAGGAACTTGTTTTCCATTTTCACCTTCAGTCCCAGGGCCAATTCCTTTCCCAGGGTATTTACTTCCCAAAAATAAGGATCGGCTGTCAGAATTCCCTCTATTGTTCCGGGTTCCGTGAGATAACTGAGATAAGTTGGATCAATCACCTGAAACTTTCGGGTATAATTTTTCCGGCGGGTATAATTAAAATAACCCATAATTCCAACTCTTGATAACTTCCCCAGTTTTTTTTCCAAATTTGATCCGAAATTCAAAGAGTAGTCTTTTCCATAAGTTCGGGTGGCTCTTGGATCGTTCGGGAGATAATAATCTTCAAATAGCCGGGAAAAGAACACTCTATTCTGCCACATGGATCTTTTGGAAGGGGATTCATAATCCAGTTTGAGTTGGCCATAAACACGGGACACTTCATCGCCATCCTGACGAATATCCCGTTCACTATATGCATAATTTAAGGTATAATTTACAGTCAAACCCGAAAAAAGAGGATTACCACCTTTAAAGGTCATTTCCCGGGTATCGGGATTAGTTTTCATCTTTAGTCGTAACGGTTGGCGACCGCTCTGAGTTTTCACTTTTACAATGCCGGTGGTCAAATCTCCGTATTCCACGGAAGGTACACCCGAAACAACTTCTACTTCCTGAATATTATCAGCTACCATACTTCTTAAATCAACACCGGTACCGACGTTAGTGGTCACATTTGAACCGTAGGTGACTCCCGTGCCGGCATTCAGATTAGTATTATTGGATAACGGAATTTCATCCACAATAACTTTGGTTCCGAAGACATCCGGTCTATCATAGATCTTGTCAGTCTCCACACCTCTCAACCCTACAAATGATTGCTTTGCCAGACCCGGGCGGTTTTGTCGTTCCACTCCGGGGATAAGATCCAACACATCCCCCAGATTGGTGGCCTGCATATGTTCAATTTCAGCGGATGTAATCTTGTGGACAGTTTCATGAGATTCCGGAATCAGTTCCCGGTCTGCAGTAACGGTAATTCCCCCGATGGAAATATACAGAAATTTATCGGAATCACCCGGCAGCATATTAAGTTTCACTTCACAGGTCTGACCGCTGTAAACTTCCACCGGATCACTCATGGTACAATAAAACTGAGCTTTCAGGCAGAGCAGGTTATATTTCCCGGCAGGCACATCCGGAATCTGAAAAAAACCGGCATCATCGGTATGTCCGGAAAACCTGGTTCCATCAATCCTGACTAGGACCCCGGAAACAGGCTCATTGGTATTAAAATCATACACCCTGCCCTGTAATTTTCCGGTGCTTTTCTGGGCAACAGATAAATTTACCAGAAAAATCAGAACGAAAAATATCAGAGATTTACGAATCGCTTTCATAGTGGCTGTGAGGGCACTTCCGTGTTTTCAAAAAACTGTAAAATACAGTTACATTTATATTAAATGAAAGACACTTGCGGAGCTGCGGGGAAATAATCCTTGTTTAAGGATACGTTTAATGATTTTTCAACAGGGAATGTTCACGTTTATAATCATCCCATAATTACTACTTACCTTCAATTTTACAAACGAGGAGGTATGAGATGCAAGTCCTCAATTCATTCCATTCAAATTATTAAACAAATCCCATAAAAAAAACTTGCGTATTTTTTATCTTGTTTTATTCATTTCTTAAACTATCTTTGATAAATTTTACAGGAAGCGAAAAAATTTCGTGGCAGGCATGGACGAGCGGGAAATCATCCGTGAGATTCTGAACGGGAATCTGGATGCCTATGAAAAAATTGTAAACCGGTACAGCACCCAGATCACCAATCTTTGTTACCGTTACCTGTTCAGTGTGGAGGAGGCGCGGGACGCTACCCAGGATGTCTTCATTAAAGCCTATCATGGATTAAAAAACTGGGAACCCAAAGCACAATTCAACACCTGGTTGTATCGTATTGCCATCAATCACTGCCTGAACCTGGTACGACGACGGAACATCATTAAATTCCAGTCGCTGGATAATCAGGTAAACAACAAGGTCCTTTTAAAAACCGGTCCCTTCACCGAGTCGGCTCCCGGGGAAGACAAACTTGTGGTCGAACAAAACGAAAAACGGATCAAAAATTATATCAACCGCCTGCCGGAAAACCAGCGACATGTCATTATTCTCTATTTCTACCAGCAGATGTCTTATAAAGAGATTGCGGATGTCTTAAAAATCAGCCTGAGTTCAGTGGAATCACGCTTGTTCCGGGCCAAGAAGAAATTGGCAAAAATTATTTCAAAAGTAAATAAATGAGGAAGCAAGTTTTTTATACCTGAAGTGTTTAATATTTAGATTCGGAAAACCGTGAAATGAAAAGGTGTTTTTATGATAAATAAGATGATCGGAAATAAAAAATATGACTGGGTTTTTCAGCATCTGAAAAGCCGGTTTATGCTGGAAGCTTCTCCTTATCTGTGGACCAGAATTAAAGCAAATCTGGAATCCGGGGAAATTGCAAGGGGAGACCGGGGGAATTTCTTAAGTGAAGGAATCCTTTCCCTGCGCTGGGCATTACCCTTTCTGCTGGTTATCTCGGTTTCTTTCGCTGTATTCATTGGAGTAAAGTTGTCCCGGGACTTTGACAAATTTGTACAAAATCCGGATAAATTTTACACTTACGAAGTTCAGGAACCTGATTCAGATTTTCTGATGGATGAAAACCTGTTTAATAATGCGCCTAAACTTAAGCCGGAGAGTGAATCAGAATAATATGTATAAGAAATATTTTTTTATATCGCTCACTTTCAACCTGGTAGTCCTGGTCATTTTTCTGTTTTTCACTTTTCTTTTGCCCGGAATTCAGGCGGAGAAAAAAAACAATGGAAACGGAA
>Ga0315555_1001993_pt1 | contig 14606 bp, 10 predicted proteins | sample SalMarSW160380MG_FD_202113 | JGI IMG/M metagenome (GOLD analysis project Ga0315555, IMG submission 202113) | Salt marsh sediment microbial communities from the Plum Island Ecosystem LTER, Massachusetts, United States - Salt Marsh Sediment SW1603-80 ... | reverse complement strand
CCCTTATCATTGGACTTTCTGGCGTAATCGATAGATTCCAACAGGCACTTCAAAGAACTATCCAATTCGCCTTTTCTGAAATAAATAGCTGCCAGTTTGTTCAACGCCACGCCCGCTTGTGATAAATTGTCATTTCTTCTAAATATTGATTCCGCGTCACGGTAAGCTCTTTCGGCTTCATGGAATTTACCCATATCTCTCAAGATATTGCCCAGAATAATATAGCATTCTGCGGATTCTGAAGATTCTCCGCCGGATCTTGAGACAGCGGATATAGCAATTCTAATCAAGGTCAGACCCCTTGATAGATTTCCTGATAAACCAAACGCTTTGGCACCGAGACGTATGATAATACCGCTCTCCATATCTGACTTCCCGCTCCAGACATCCTGCGCCGATTCGAAGTATCTGCAGGCGGCGGTGAAATCACGACGGGCTATCATATCTTCAAGATATTTCCGACAGCTCCGGCGGTACTCCATTTCGGGTTTATGGGTTTGGTTCATATTAATTACCTCTTACAGGCAAATTCTGGTTATTGTAATCGGAATTGTTGTAATCTTCCGGCAAAATTTGATTATTTTGCTGATCATCCTGAGGTGAATTGTTTTCGGATCGGAAATCGCCAATAATAATTATGTGGTAAAAATCGACATAAATAAACGGCAGGTCGATAGACTGAACCGGCGCCCCGCTTCGATCCGGTACATTGTGAGTAGGGACAGCGTCACCACCCCACGGATGATCATCGATCATTCGCTTGATCAACTGATTATTGTCGTGCGGATTGTACATGGCGCCGGCCGGTGCGATAATGGCGAACACCAGTATCAACACCACCACCGGCATAAATTTTAATTGTTTCATGATACCAACTCCTTGGCTTAAAAATGTTTAATAATTAATTCTAATTAATTCTTTTCACCTCTATCTGCAAAGACGGTGAGAAGTTATTGAGGGGAACCACTATTATAAAATACGTTTAAAGCCTTGTTTTGTCAAGAACTATTCAAGTTTATCCAGATTTCGCTTATTCAATAACTGGATAACTTCTTGACATAACCGATAAATATCTTATATTTTAAGAGATTATGAGAACGGAGGTTAGCTCATTAAATAATCGGAGTATATGATGAATAAAACGTCTATTGTTATTTTTTGTGTAATGGTTCTTTTGCTGTGTTTTGGTTCAGTCCTGGCGTACGATACTCCCGAAGAAGAAATCGCGGCAATCAAGAAAAAAATTGCCGAGCAGGGCTTGGATTGGGAGGCGCGGCTGAATCCGATCATGACTCAATATACGCCGGAAGAACGGAAAAAGCTCACCGGTTTGGTGCTTCCCGACGACTGGGAGGAACGATGGCGGAAAAATCTTCCGGCCAATTTTTTGGCGCTGGAATCCAAAGAATTACCGCCGACTTTCAACTGGGCCGATTCCGGTAAAGTGACACCGGTACGAAATCAGGGTTCTTGTGGTTCATGCTGGGATTTTGCCGCCGTGGCGGCCCTTGAAGCGATTTATAAAATCCAGCGGCAGATTGAATATGATCTTTCCGAACAGCAAATATTGTCATGTGTCTCCGGTGGGTGGGGATGTAACGGCGGCTGGATGGAGTACGCATACGAGCATTTCCGGGATTTCGGCGCCATCCAGGAAGCTGACATGCCGTACGAAGCAGATGACGAAGTTCCCTGCACCGAGCAGGCTTCGCAGGTGGTCGCCAATATCGACGGGTGGACCTCGATTCCCAACAATGTCAATTCGTTGAAGACCGCTCTTCTGAATGCACCCGTAGCGGTCGCGTTTTATGCCTATCGTGATTTACAAGGTTACTGGGGCGGCTGCTATTCGCACGCCGATGACTCGGCCGGAGTCAATCATGCCGTGCTGCTGGTCGGTAGGCTGGGATGATAACATGTGCGGCGGTGAAGGCGCCTGGCGCGTGAAAAACAGCTGGGGCGGTTACTGGGGTGATGACGGTTATTTCTGGATCAAATATAATACCTGCAATTTCGGTACGGCCGCGGCGCTTCTCGATATCGACGCCGTTCTGATAACCACCGACGTTATGCTTCCCGACGGCAACGCCCTCTGTGACTCGGCCGAATATCAATTCCAATTCGACGCTGTCGGCGGAACACCGCCATACACCTGGATCAAACAGGTCGGCCAGCTTCCGATGAATTTTACGCTTGAAAGCGACGGCTTTCTGCACGGTTTCTCGACGCAGATCAAAAATTCGGTATTCGGAATTCGCTGCGAGGATGCTTCCAATCCGGTGAAGTTTTATCTAAAATATTTCATGCTGAAAGTAAAAGACGGCATTTCAGGCGATGCCAACTGCGATTGTGATTATAACATATTCGATGCTTCATCGCTGATATCTTATCTCTATCTTGAAGGCCCGGCGCCGACCTGCGCCGAAGGATTCGATGCCAACGCTGACGGTATCTGCAATATTTTCGATATTTCATATTTGATATCTTATTTATATCTGGGTGGCCCGCCACCGGGCGAGCCGGAACAATAAGAAAATAATTATTTGCTGAAAAACCTGTGTCTTAAGGCGCAGGTTTTTTTTATTGTTTTTGATTCGGAATAAATATTCCATAGGAAAACGCGGCCAATAAAACCAAAAGCGACCACTGGTCCGCTCAATTTTATCTTTACTTTATCCGACAAAAGAATTAAATTATCGGGCTTTATAATAGGGAGTTACACGGTTTAAAACAAAGAGCGAGAACATGAAATTCGACCAGTTGAAAGATTTCGACATCCCCAAAATAGAAAATGAAGTTCTCAGGTTTTGGGAAGACAATAAAATATTCGAAAAATCGCTCGAGGCGGCCAAAGATAAACCGACTTTTGTCTTCTACGAAGGCCCGCCGACAGCCAACGGACGCCCCGGTATTCATCATGTCATCTCGCGGACTATTAAAGATCTTGTCTGCCGTTATAAGGCAATGAAGGGATTTCGCGTCGATCGCAAAGGCGGCTGGGATACGCATGGTCTGCCGGTCGAACATGAAGTCGAAAAGGAACTTAAACTCGATACCAAGGCTCAGATTGTCGAATACGGAATTGACAAATTTAACCAAAAATGCAAGGAGTCGGTTTTCCGATATATCGACGACTGGAATGAGATGACCCGCCGTATCGGCTATTGGATCGACCTCGACGACGCCTATATCACGCTCACTCCGGATTATGTCGAAACGGTCTGGTGGATTTTAAAAAACCTGTTCGACCGTGATTTGATCTATAAAGGCTTTAAGACAGTTCCTTACTGTCCTCGCTGCGAGACACCGCTCTCCAGCCATGAAGTCGCGCAGGGATATGAAGAAGTGGCCGACCCTTCCGTTTTTATCAAAGTCAAAGATATCGAAGACGATTTTTCCTATCTGGTCTGGACGACCACCCCCTGGACATTGCCGTCCAACGCCGCATTGTGTATGCTGGCCAACGCCGATTACGCTATTGTCGAATTCGAAGGTGAAAAGCTATGTTTAGCTGAGGGGCTTTTGTCTAAAGTCCTTGGCCCCGGTTATAAACTTATCGAAAAGAGAAAAGGCTCTCAATTTGTCAATCGTAAATACGAACCGATTTTCGATACTTTCAAAGAGTATAGCGATAACGCCTTTTTTATTATCACCGGTGACTTTGTCACACTTGAAGATGGCACCGGGATTGTTCATATCGCGCCCGGGTACGGCGCCGATGACTACGATATCGGGCAGGAATACGGGCTTCCGGTTCTTCAGGCAGTCTCTGCCGACGGACATTTTGTTCCCGGCTCGGGCAAATATGAAAGTATGTACATCAAAGATGCCGATCCGATAATCACAAAAGACCTGAAGCAAACCGGCAAGCTGTACAATACCGAAGAGTATGTGCATAATTACCCGTTTTGCTGGCGGTGTGATTCGCCGCTAATTTATATCGCTCGACAATGCTGGTACATCAGGACGACGCAGTTTAAAGAGCAACTTCTGAAAAACAGCAATATCACCCATTGGTATCCCGACGAAATCAGAACCGGCCGTATGCGCGATTGGCTGGAAAACAATATCGATTGGGCTCTTTCACGCGAGCGCTTCTGGGGAACCCCGCTTCCGATATGGATTTGTGACAACGATTCGTGCGCGCATTTAACCGCCGTCGGGTCGGTCGAACAGTTGCACAGGGACGGCTTTGATGTCCCCGATAACCTCGATTTGCACAAGCCGAAAATCGACGATATCAAACTCCACTGCGAAAAATGCGGCGGAAAGATGACGCGTGTTCCCGAAGTGATCGACACCTGGTTCGATTCCGGTTCGATGCCTTATGCCCAGTGGCATTATCCGTTTGAAAACAAACAGGAATTCGAATCGAAATACCCGGCCGAATTTATCTCCGAAGCGGTCGATCAGACACGCGGCTGGTTTTACACGCTTCTGGCCATATCGACCATGCTTTTCGATAAACCGGCCTTCAAAAATGTCATTGTTATCGAGATGATTCTGGATAAGGACGGCAAAAAAATGTCGAAAAGCAAAGGCAACGTCGTCGATCCGTTCGAAATCGTCTATAAGTACGGAGCCGACCCGCTGCGCCTGTATATGCTGATTAATTCCAATCCCTGGCTGCCGACCCGATTTAACGAAGACGCACTTACTGAGGTCATCCGGAAATTTTTCGATACGCTTAAAAACTGCTATGGCTTTTTCGCCCTTTATGCCAATGTCGATAATTTCGCCGATCGAGCCTTGAAGGAAAAGAAATCGATTGAAGATTTCCTGGCGGAATTTGCCGGCGAACCGGAACGGACCGACCGGTGGATTAGCTCGAAATATAATACGCTGGTGAAAAAAGTCGGCGAGCGGCTTGATGATTACGATTTGACACCAGCGGCCCGGTTAATAAGCGATTTTGTTATAAACGATTTATCCAACTGGTATATCAGATTGAATCGAAGACGTTTTTGGGCGGGCGGCGATGACCCTTCCAAGATGCGCGCCTTCTTGACGTTATATCGAACTTTAATCGGCCTTTGTAAACTTGTCGCGCCGTATATACCATTTGTCTCTGAATATCTCTGGCGTCAACTGGTCGCCCCGGATGACAGTTCGGATAAAAAATCGATCCATATGGAAAGTTACCCGGTCTGTGAAGATAGCGCGATCGATTCCGCGCTCGAAGAATCAATGTCACTGGCCCAGGAAATTGTCTCGCTTGGACGAGCCGCGCGAAGTCGCAAAAACCTGAAAGTCCGTCAACCACTTTCGGAAATTCTGGTTAATATCCCGGGTTTAAGTCGATTCGAGAAAATCAGTCCCGAAACGATGACGATTAAAGAAGAGCTGAACGTAAAATCGATTAAGGAGCTGAAAGATGTCTCGGCGGTCGTCGGCTACAAGGCCAGACTTAATTTCGCCAAGGCCGGACCGCGCCTGGGGTCGGCGGTTAAAGCGGTTTCGGCCAAAGTCGCGTCGCTTGATGATGAAGAAATCAAGGCTTTTCTGAAAAATGGCCAAATCAAGCTGTCTCTTAATGACTTCGAATACGTATTAGCAGAGAATGAAATTGAGATCGAGAAATTGGAAATAAAAGATTATGCGGTTGAAAGCGATAATGGAATAACTATTGCTTTATTGACGGAAATTGATGATACTTTGCGCGACGAAGGATTTGCGCGAGAGATGGTGAATAAGATTCAAAATATGAGAAAATCATCCGGCTTTGAGGTTACCGACCGAATCGATGTTTTAGTCGCAACGGCTGACCCACTTTCATCGGCCGTCAGCAAACATAATGATTTCATCTGCAGGGAAACTCTGGCCGACAAAATCGAACAGGTAAATTCCGTGCCCAAAGGCAGCACATCCAAAAATTGGAATATAAACGGGGTAAAGGCGAATATCGCCGTTATAAAAAAATAGTCAGGAGCTAAAATGAAAAAATCGGAATTGGAAAAATACGAAAAGCTCCTTTTGAAGAAGAGAGAGCAGCTCTCGGAACAACTGCAGATACGTAAGGGATTGGTAGATTCTACCGTTAAGGAATCCTCCGGCGATCTTTCGAGTTATTCTTATCACATGGCCGACCTGGGAACCGACGCGATTGAGCGCGAAAAAGCTTTCCTGTTCGCCTCCAAATCGGGACGATTGCTTTATCATGTAAACGAAGCCTTGAGACGAATTCGCAAAGGCGAGTACGGTAAATGCCAGATCTGCGGCAAACAGATTCAAAAGGCGCGACTGGAGGCCGTCCCCCATGCCCGATTGTGTATTGACTGCAAGGAGCAGGAAGAGGAGGCCAAGGCAAGCCGGCGTGCATAATCGTCCCTTGATTCTTCCGTTTCTGGTCTTTGTTGCTGTCGCCGGCTTCGATCAACTATCCAAACTCTGGATGATTGGCTATCTGGATAACCGCGGCACAACCCAAGTTCTCGGGCAATTTTTTCAGCTAAAACTGGTATTTAACCGGGGCGGTGCATTAGGTACCGATCTGGGCGGCGGCTGGTTTTATCTGATTACCTCAATTTTGATTCTCGGCTTCGTTATTTACTTCATAATTGCCAACCAAAATGTAAAATTGATAACGATTCCTCTGGGGGCTATCGCCGGCGGGGCGGTCGGCAATATTATCGATCGCATCCGTCTCGGTAAGGTTGTCGATTTCCTCGATTTCGATTTTTTCGATTTCGATATCATGGGATTGCATGTCGAAAGATGGTGGACCTTTAATCTGGCCGACAGTGCTATAACGCTCGGCGTTATCGGATTGCTTATATATATAATCTTTCTCTCCAAATCCAGCGAATCCGATAATCAGGGAACAATAGAAGTCAATCCATAAAGATACATAGGTGTATGCATAAACTACTTATAAAATCCCCGGAAACATTCGTAAGATGTATCGTGTTATATTAATGATAAGCCCATTAAAGATGAGGTTCCACGATGGCGAATAAAGAAGATGTAATGGAGGTGCTTCGGCAGATCGAAGACCCGGAGTTACGAAAACCGCTGACCGACCTGGACATGATTAAATCGGTGGAGATTAATGATGGTCAGGTTAGCGTCGATGTTCTTTTAACCGTACCCGGTTGCCCCTTGAAAAAGAAAATCACTGACGACATAACTGAAAAAGTCGGCCAGCTCAAAGGTGTCAAAAAGGTCGAAGTCAACTTGGGCGTTATGAGTGACGAGCAGCGGAAAAATCTGACGGCAAAAGTGTACGGTAAAGATCATCGTCGCGCAGCCCCCGTTAGCGATAAGCCAACCCCGATAGCGGGTGATTTCGCCAAAAGAGTTATCGGCGTCGCCTCCGGTAAGGGCGGTGTCGGCAAATCGACTATTACCGCCAATCTGGCACTGGCGTTCAGTCGCCTCGGGATGAAAGTCGGTATCCTCGATGCCGACGTTTATGGTTTTTCGATCCCGCGGATACTGGGTATCAATGGTCAGCCGACCGTGATAGACGATCATATCATTCCCCATCGAAAAGACAATATCCAGGTAATGTCAATCGGCTTTTTTGTCGATGAGAACACACCGGTTATCTGGCGCGGGCCGCTTCTGCATAAGACGGTAAATCAATTTATCAATGATGTCTACTGGGATAAGCTTGATTATTTTCTGATCGACCTTCCGCCCGGAACAGGTGATGTCACCATATCGATTGCGCAGGCCTTACCCAAAGCCGAGATGTTAGTGGTAACGACGCCGCAACCAATGGCTTCGCATACGGCCGGACGAGTAGCCGGAATGGCCAGACAGACCAATCTGGCAGTACTCGGTGTTGTGGAAAATATGTCGTACTATGAAACCGATCGACATCGGGATTATATTTTCGGCAAGAACGGCGGCCGTGAACTTGCCGAAGCGCTTAAAGTTCCCTTTCTTGGCGAAATTCCGATAAAAACCGAAATCCGTCAAGCGGCTGATTCCGGCGATACCAGAGCGCTTTCCGAAAACAAAGAGATCGTCGAATATTATAATCGTGTCATTAGACAAATAATCGACCGCGAAAAATGATGTTTATCGCTTGAAACGGTGAGGCTTATAAAATTCAATAATTTTTTTATTTCAAGCTTCAAAGAATACAGTATCGTCATATAGAAGCTGCGCCCACAATTGCCTGTCGGACAGGCAATTTAATTTTTTTACTTTTTTTCCGGCGACGATATTGACTTTCTATCGTCTGTTTTGTAAAAATATTAAAGGAAATTTCCTTATGCCGACGGTATGTTGACAGTCTGTGGGTATCTGTCTCTGTCGCTGTTTCTTCTATTGCTGTTCAACTGCTTAGAGGTTTTGAACCGTCGAGAAATGTGAGTATTGATGTGGACAACTTTATAGCCGGATTCTTCGGGCACATAGTCAACGGCGATACAAAAACCCTGGTTTTAATTCTGGGCCTGTTTTTCATCCTATATGTAATCGGCCGCCAGCCGTTGATACGATTGTTTATGAATATTATCCGGGGTGCGGCCTATCTCCTTATGGCGGCCATTATCGTCTATATAATCAAATATTATCCCAAAGAAGTGCTGTATCATGCTCACCGCTTTTGGACCGATCTTAATAATTTCTTCGGCGCCGGATAATTACGATTGATTTTTCAAGTATTACATTTACTGCTAAATGAAATATCAAAATTTCCCGCATTCGGCATTCACGAAAATATTTTGAAAAAACAGAAACAGATTCTTATGACATCAGGCACACATGGTGAAAAATTTTTTTTAAGTATTTTTGTACTATATAATGCACGATGAAATTCTTACAGTAAACGACAGGGCGTGGGACCGGGGCTTATTCTGTATTCGACGGTCCTGTCGGACTGATTGGCGGGTTGTACTGCTTGTTGTACTATGTCTTACAATTTTTAATAATATAATTTACGTGTGTTGATAGTCCTGTTCGCTGTTCGGCCATGAATATTTGTACCCCTAATCTGTGTATTGTAAAGAGCTTCCATTATTTTATTATAATACCGTCGAAAGACTTGACCCGGGGCCGGTTTCCGCTTTTTTTTCGGTTATTCGGCGTTAATTTTTGTTAAGTGTATTTTGTGAATAAGTTAAGAGTTGGTATTAACATTTAAGTGATATTAAAGCACAAATATTGTCATAAATTAATACCTGATTGTTTATTATTTGTGGGTGAGCGGTGAACCAATTTATACTGCTGTGATAGACACGTCAGTTTTGCTCACCGACTCTGAAAAAGGAAACTTTGCAATTTCATACAACGGGGGGTTGCTATGCCAGCAATACAAGCGACTGAAGGCCAGAAATTATGGAATAATTGCCTGGAATATATGTCGTTACGAATTAAAAAACACTCGTTCAGCACCTGGTTCAGGCACACCAGGGGGTCTTGTTATAAGGAGGATGAACTACTGATTGTTGTTCCCAATCAATTCGTGGCCGACTGGTTAAAAAACAAATATTCCGACCTTATATGTGAAGCCATTAAAGAGGTTTCCGGCCGAAGCCTTGAATATAATTTCGAAATCAGAGAACCGCGTGATGTCCAGGGACAGACCGAAATCGAATTTTATAAACGACCGACGCCGATATCCGACCGCGTTCGAAATGATAATCTCTTTAACGGTCGATACCGATTCGACAATTTCATAGTTGGTAAATTCAACCAATTTGCCCACGCTGCCGCCAAGGCCGTCGCCGAGGCTCCCGGTCAGACCAGCTACAATCCATTGCTCCTTTACGGCGGGACCGGGCTGGGTAAAACTCATCTTATTCAAGCTATCGGCCATTTTGTTTATGATAAATTCCCGCAGAAGCGGCCCATCTACGCCACCTCGGAAAAGTTTACGTCCGATTTTATCAATTCGATACCAAACGGCACGATTGGCAATTTCACGGCCCTATATCGATCGGCGGATATTCTGTTGATCGATGATATCCAGTTTTTCTCCGGTAAAGAATCGACCCAGGAACAGTTTTTCCATACCTTCAATGATCTATATCATTCCGGAAAACAGATAGTCTTGACATCGGATCGCCATCCCAAAGATATTAAAGGTCTGGAGGAAAGGCTCTTATCAAGATTTTCATCCGGTCTGGTGGCCGATCTTCAGCCGCCGGAACTTGAAACACGTATCGCTATTTTGCGCATGCGGATGGAAAACGAAAACGTGCGCATCCCCGAAGACGTCTTATTTTATATTGCTGATAATGTCACCAGCAACATCCGCGAACTTGAAGGCTCATTAACCCGGCTTCTGGCCCATGCCTCTCTGGAAAACCGAGAAATCGATACTGAATTCGCCATAAAAGTATTAGGAAAAGAAGTTTCTCGACGCAGGAAAGAGCTTACCATATCATTCATCCAGAAAAAAACAGCCGAATTTTTTAATGTCGAATCCGAAATGATGACGGCCCGAAAAAAGACAACCCGAATCGCGCTGGCCCGCCAGGTGGCAATGTACCTTTCTCGCAAATACACCGCACACTCGCTTAAAAGTATCGGCGATGCTTTCGGCGGGCGCGATCACTCCACCGTTATTCATGCCTGCGACCTTGTCGAGAAAAAGTCCGGCTCGGATATGAATTTTCGCGATAAAATCGATAATTTAGCCGCCGCTCTTCAAAATTGATTTTGTGTATTTCGTGTGGGTTCCCCGGTAGACAAAATATTAATAAATAAAGGCGGTGGACAGGGTCATAGATTAAAAACATTTGTTGACATTTGAATTATAAAAATGTTATTGTCCGGCGGAATATTGGGTGTTTGGTGAAAACGAGTTACATAATAATCAGGGTGGTTTGTTAACAAATTAACGAAGTTATTAATATTATTTAAATATATATATAAAGAATATAAATCTTATAAGATGTGAATAATATCTTTGGAGGAATAACAGAATGAAGTTCAACCTCTCAAAATCGAGACTGGCCGGATACCTTCAATCGGTCTTGCAGGTTGTTCCCTCTAAATCAACTTTACCCATTTTATCGAATATTCTCTTTGAGGCGCTGGAAGAAAAATTAAAAATTTCGGCCACCGATCTCGAAGTTTCAATAACAGCCACATTTGATTGTAACGTTTCCAAAAAGGGAGTGGCGGTTTTACCGGCGCGAATTCTGTTTGACATTATCAAAGAATTGCCGGAATCGGAAGTCTCCTTCGAGGGAACACCGACTCGAATGGAGATAAAGGTTCCCAATGGTTCTTATAAAATAGCCTGTGCTTCGTCGGATGATTTTCCCAAGCTGCCGACCGTGAATCTAAAAAAGCAAATCAAAATGGACGGCGCCGATTTGGTGCAAATGATAAAACGGACGACGTTCGCCTGCTCATTCGATGAAACCCGCCCGGCCCTGAACGGTGTTCTCTGGTCCACCAAGGGTGAGATGATGAATATGGTAGCTACCGACGGACATCGTCTGGCCAAGGTTTCACTTGAGAATAAGAAGCTGAAAGGTGTTTCGGATGATATAATTATTCCACCGAAAGTTTTGAATATCATTCCCAAATTTATAAGCGAATCCAATGGCGAAATCGGTATCATTTTCGGAGAAAATAACATCATTTTCAATCTGGACGATATAATTCTTACTTCGCGGCTTATTGAAGGTCCGTATCCCAACTATGAACAGGTTATTCCGGCTGAAAGTAATAAGAAAATGACAATCTCCAAAAACGAGTTAAGCGGTGCGGTCAGGCGGGTTTCGATTCTTTCCAATTCTTTGACCCACCAGGTGAAATTTTCGCTCAAAAATAATACTCTATCGATTTCCACCACAAATGCCGATGTCGGCGGCGAGGGTGTCGAGGCGATTTCATGCGATTATGTCGGCGACGCCATCGAATTGGGCTACAATGCCAATTATATCAGCGACATTCTGGGTAAATTCGAAGATGAAGAGATTGTCATGGAGCTTCTCAATCCTGTCTCGGCCGGCGTCATGTATTCGCCGAATGTGCCCAAAGATCAGTTTTTGTGCCTGATTATGCCGCTTCGGCTGGCCGATTAAATATATCCATGCATCGTGACTTTCTTTTTGAATAAATCCGGCCTGCTTAAATTAAAATGACGGAGTGCCGGTTTGTTTGTCGATAATCTTAATATAACTTCTTTTAGAAATTTTGATTCCTGTCAACTTCAATTCGGCGATGATATAAATGTCCTTTATGGCAAAAATGGTTCGGGGAAAACCAATATTCTCGAGGCTGTATTTGTTCTGCTGCTGGGACGTTCGCCGCGTGGTGCCGCCGACCAGGTGATGCTGAAAAACTCAGCCGATTTTTATCGAGTTCAAGGTGATATCAATATTGAAGATAAGTCTCACGAATTTGCGATTGCCTATCAAAAGGGTGGCCGAAAAAAAATAACGATAGACAAGGTTACATCCCGAACCAGTGATTTGTTCGAAAAATGTGGAGCGGTTTCGGCAGCACCGGAGGATGTTGAACTATTAGCCGGACCGCCGGCCAGGAGACGGGACTTTATCAATATTTATCTGTCCCAGGCCTCGGGCAGATATATCGCCGATATGTCGGATTATCAGAAAGTCCTGGCCCAGAAAAATGCCTTTTTGAAACAGGGAAATAATCACAGTGAAACCCCGTACGATGATTTACTCATAAAATACGGTAGCATCATCATGCTGGCGCGAAATCACTTTTTAAAAACGATTTCTGCAACGGCAACAGATTATTATAAAAAGATCGCCGGCGGACAGACGTTCTCAATAAATTACAAGCCGTCAGTATCATTTGATTTGAACCAAGATAAATCTGAGATTATTGAAAATGCGTTCAGAGAAAAATTAGACAGGTATAAAGAAAAAGAGAAAATCCTGCAGACCGCCCTGGTCGGGCCGCATCGCGACGATATCGAATTTTGTATTGGTGATTTACCGGCGCGTACCCACGGCTCGCAGGGTGAACTTCGGACGGCAGCGATATCGTTAAAACTGGCCGTGTTCGATTATCTTAAAAAAATCCGCAAAGAAACTCCGATTCTTTTACTGGATGAAATTTTTGCCGAGCTGGATGATAATCGCAAAGAAATTTTGGTCGAGCTTTTCGGGCAATTCGGACAATTATTTCTGACGACCGCGTCGCAAATTCCGGAAAAATTACTGCAAACTTCACGGGCTTTCAAAATTGAAAATGCGGCTGTTTTTCCCCAATAGAAAGACTATATTGTCATTATGGCACATCTGAGAATCACCGATCTGAACAAATCGTTCGGCCAGAATAAAGTCCTTCAAAATATCTCGATCGAGACCAATGATGGTGAATTGATGGTTATCCTTGGTCCGTCCGGATGTGGCAAATCGACTTTATTGCGGCTGATTGCCGGGCTGGAGGACGCGGATTTGGGCGAAATCTGGATTGGCAATAAACGGGTCGATAAATATCCCCCGCGGAAAAGAAATGTCGCGCTGGTTTTTCAAAATTATGCACTTTATCCGCATATGACGGTCGAGCAAAATCTGGCTTTTCCGTTAAAAATCGCCGGCGAATCCAAAAAAGGGATTAAAGAAAAGGTTCAAAACACCGCCGGTCTGCTGGGATTATCGGAGCGACTGACATCACGTCCGTCGGAGCTGTCCGGCGGTCAGCGGCAGCGGGTGGCGCTGGGACGGGCAATAATCAGGCAGCCGGATCTGTTTCTGCTCGACGAGCCACTTTCCAATCTTGATGCCGACCTGCGTCTGCGGATGCGGCGCGAAATTGTTGAACTTCAGAAAAAACTGGGCACCACGACCGTACATGTCACCCATGACCAGACCGAGGCGCTGACAATGGCCGATCGGATGGTGGTGATGGATTCGGGGAAAATTCGACAGGTCGGGACAGTTGACGAAATTTATAACCATCCGGCCGACCTGTTTGTCGCATCGTTTATCGGGACACCGAAGATTAATCTGCTCGACGGCTGGCTGGAAAACAATGTTATTAAACCCTTCGAGGCGCAACTGGTAAAAGCACCGGTTGGATATATCGCTAAGGAGGTGACAATTGGTCTTCGCCCGGAAGATATTATCCCGATCAATGATGGTAGATACAACGGCACCGTTCAAAATATCGAGTATCTGGGCGATCGTTCTATTCTGACAATTACCTATCTGGATACAAAACTTACATTACTTGCTGCCCCGGACAAATATCAAAAGGGCGACACGTTACATTTCGATATCAGGATTGAAAGCGTGCATTTATTTAGTAAGGAAAACGGTGTAAATTTGTTAAGCTAATAAAGTGGGTCGAAATCCCGCTTCGGGTTTCGACTTTCTTAAAATGTCGGAAGCCCTTCAGGCATTCCAATCTACGTCTGATTTTGAAACAGCAAAGGACTTATTAAATGTTAGTTTATCCCACGCCCTGCCGCGTTGGATTTTCCGTAGCAGCGGAGTTTGACTCGGTGCGCTGTTGGTGGTACCTGACTGCGGCTGCAATAAAATCGCGGAACAGCGGATGCGCCCGGGTCGGCCGGGATTTCAGTTCCGGGTGAAATTGCACCCCGACAAACCAGGGATGATTTTTCACTTCGATAATCTCGACCAGACGCCCGTCGGGCGATAAGCCAACTAATTGGAAATCACTATTTTCAAACAGTTCGCGATAGCTGTTGTTGA
>Ga0315555_1001989_pt1 | contig 14629 bp, 13 predicted proteins | sample SalMarSW160380MG_FD_202113 | JGI IMG/M metagenome (GOLD analysis project Ga0315555, IMG submission 202113) | Salt marsh sediment microbial communities from the Plum Island Ecosystem LTER, Massachusetts, United States - Salt Marsh Sediment SW1603-80 ... | reverse complement strand
ACACTCGAGGAAAGGTTTTCAACCTTTACCTGAGAATCTGCTTTTGAAAATGGCACGGGTCATTGATCCCATACAAAAATTTGATAAAATCACAGATATTCATGTGCGCAAGGGGAAAATACAGAATATTGGTACTGTAGATGCAAAAGAGTTTAAGGGCGATATAATCGACTGCAATAACAAAATAATTTCACCTGGATGGCTGGATATGCATGTACACCTAAGAGAACCTGGCTATGAAGGAAAGGAAACGATTGCTTCAGGAAGCCTGGCTGCCGCAAATGGTGGTTTTACGGCCGTTTGCTGTATGCCGAATACTTCTCCCGCAACAGACAGCCAGGAGATAATTCAATATATCAAGGATCGGTCAAAGGGATTTCTGGTAAATGTCTATCCGGTGGCCGCCATCACCAAGAAGCGTGAAGGCAAAGAGCTTTGCGAAATTCTGGAACTGGTTGAACAAGGTGCAGTGGCCATATCGGATGACGGGGCACCGGTGATGAGTGCAGAGATTATGAGGAGGGCCCTTGAATATAGCAAAATGGTGGATATCCCGGTGATTGGGCATGAGGAAGATCTGACTATGACAGAGGGAGGTGACATGCATGAAGGATTTATTTCCACCTGCCTGGGACTTCACGGGATGCCTTCTGTAGCAGAAGAAATAATGATAGCACGTGATATAATGCTGGCTGAGTATACCGGAGGCCGCTTTCATGTAGCCCATATTTCCACAGCACCATCAGTAGAGCTTGTCCGTCAGGCTAAAACAAAAGGGATTCCAGTGACGGCGGAAGTCACCCCCCATCATTTTACCCTTATCGATGAAATGGTACGGACATTTGACACCAACACTAAAATGAGTCCGCCGTTGCGTACCGAGGTGGACCGGCAAGCTTTGCTGGAGGGCTTAGCGGATGGGACTATTGATGTCATTGCGTCGGATCACGCTCCCCACTCTTTTGAAGAAAAAGAAGCAGAATATATTCATGCCCCTTTTGGCATTGTTGGATTAGAGACGGCAATGGGTCTGACCCTATCACAGGTATATCACCAAAAGATTCTTGATCTTTCTGCAATTATTGAAAAATTTGCTGTGAGACCTTATCAGATATTAAAACTGGAACCTCCAGGTATAAAGAAGAATACTACAGCCAATCTCACCATTTTCGATCCCGTGCAAGAATGGAAAGTTCAGCCAGTTAAATTCCTGTCAAAAAGTTCCAATACTCCCTTTGTTGATTGGAGCTTGAAAGGTAAACCATTTGCAGTAATCAATAACGGTTACACCTTTATTTCGGTACTTTGAACTTTAGAAATTTGTGTCCGGAAAGGCAATCATATCAAAGTGACTTTTCAACCATAAAGGTCAAAGGAATCTGGAATGGTGTGCCATAAGATTTCTAAAGGTAGAGGGGATTTTATTAAAATTTCTTATTAAAGTTATATGATTTCTTGAGATAAGGCGGTTCAAATAAGCGGTTGTAAAAATTTGATGCCCAGACTCTGATTGATTGGTAAGTATTCTTAAAGCATATGGTTCGATGCGTCAATATTTTAATATCATCATTGTCTGAGATTCTAAAATTTATATTTGATTGTGTCATTTGAACATTGTGGTTTATTAATATTGTATTAGACCCGTCTCTGAACCTATGCCCGCCCGTGATCTGCCTGCCGCAGGAAAAGGGTAGAGTAATCTATAATTTTAAAATTTCATATAACCTGGTTAATTCACAAAAAACGATATAATGTATCAAAGTTGTTATATTCTTAGAAATTAAATGGCCCCGGTCTTCAGACCGGGGATTAAAGAATCCAGTATATTTGGGCTTTAGCCCCTATTTGTGAATTAAGCAGGATAAATAAATAAGTCTGATACAACCAGTCCCGGTTTCCGGAAATGAAATTTTTGGGTAAGGTTTATCCGTTTATACATATGTAATATTATTCTTTTTGATTTCTGTCCTCTGAACCGTGGGTATTATCATGTTTCAATATTTTTCCCTTATAAATATATCTGATTGACATCATTCCGTTAGAAAGTTTTAATTTTTAGAAAAAAGGATATCCTGTCCTTTTGTCCTTCGAGAAATCTGCCAAACTGTCAGATACAAATGCGTAATGACATGCATTCCGTGGAAACAGCCAGGAAAATACCAGGCCACAAGTTGTTAATTATATTGTATATAAGAGTTGGGTAAATTGTTTGGCATTATCTTTGTAATACTATTACTAAAATGAAGGATAATAAATACATAAAATAATAATTATTAGGAGAATAAATCATGTTTTCTGATATTTTTACCGGAATTGAAAAACACAAAAAATTCCATAATGGTCATGATAATTTAATTAAAGTTAAACCGGTAGTGGATATTTACGAGACTGATAATTCAATAGTTATTCTGATGGAAATGCCCGGTGTGCAAAAGAAAGATCTTCATGTTTCTGTAAAGGAAGGTATATTGAATATCAGTGGAAATCGTCTTAATAATCATATAGATGGTGAGTATTTGTTCCGGGAAACCACCGATATTTTTTATGAAAGAGCTTTCGAGCTGGAAGATAATCTTAATGTCGAAATAATTGATGCGTCATACAATGCAGGTATTTTGAAGGTGGTTGTTGGAAAAAAGGAAGAAGTGAAGCCCCGGAAAATTGATATCAACTGAAATATCAATGAAGACAATAAAAATGTGTAAAATAAAAAATTGTGACTTTGATTATTCAAAAAACATTCTTTAAGGAGGAATTAAAAAATGGCAGCAAAAAAAGTTATAGGAATTGATTTAGGCACAACCAACTCAGTTGTTGCCGTGATGGAGGGTGGAGAACCTATTGTGATTCCGAATTCCGAGGGTGGTCGTACTACACCATCTGTGGTCGGCTTCTCCAAGACTGGTGAAGTGTTGGTAGGTGCTCCTGGCAAACGTCAAATGATCACCAATCCGGAAAATACAGTATATTCAATAAAGCGGTTCATGGGTCGGCGGCTGGAAGAAGTTCCTGAGGAGACCAAAATGGTGCCCTATAAAGTGAAGACGGGAACACATGGTCTGGCTGTCACTGAAATCAGGGGGAAGGAATATACCCCGCAAGAAATTTCTGCGATGATTCTTCAGAAAATGAAACAAACGGCGGAAGATTATCTGGGTGAAAAGGTAACGGATGCGGTAATCACCGTTCCGGCATATTTTAACGATAGCCAGCGTAAAGCGACCAAAGAGGCTGGCGAGATAGCCGGACTTAATGTATTACGGATCATCAACGAACCAACGGCCGCATCTCTGGCATATGGGCTCGATAAAAAGAAGAATGAAAAAATTGCTGTATATGATCTGGGTGGCGGAACTTTCGATATTTCGATTCTGGAAATTGGTGATGGTGTGTTCGAGGTTAAATCCACCAATGGGGATACTCATTTAGGTGGTGATAACTTTGATCAGCGGGTTGTGGATTGGGTGGCCGATGAATTTAAAAAGGAACAGGCCATTGATTTAAGAAAAGATCCCATGGCGTTGCAACGTTTGCGGGAAGCTGCAGAAAAAGCTAAAATTGAATTGAGCAGTACTCAGCAGACGGATATTAATCTACCTTTTATTACTGCTGATGCCAATGGACCGAAACACCTGCAGATGTCTTTGACTCGTGCGAAATTTGAATCGCTGGTAGATGATCTGCTGAAAAAAACACTGGAGCCATGCAGTATCGCCATGAAGGAATCCGGATTTAAAGTTGATGAAATAGACGAAGTTATTTTGGTAGGCGGATCCACCAGAATTCCCATGGTACAGGAACTGGTAAAAGATTTCTTTAGAAGAGAACCCCACAAGGGTATCAATCCAGATGAAGTTGTAGCCGTTGGTGCAGCAATCCAGGGCGGTGTTTTGGCTGGCGATGTAAAAGATGTATTGTTGCTGGATGTGACTCCACTCTCTCTGGGAATCGAGACACTGGGAAATGTTTCCACTAAACTAATCGAATCTAATGCGACGATTCCGACCCGGAAAAGTGAAATATTTACGACAGCAGCGGATAATCAGACATCTGTGGAAATCCATGTTATTCAGGGTGAACGTGAATTTGCGCGGGATAACCGTACTCTGGGACGATTTATTCTGGATGGCATTCCTCCCGCACCAAGAGGAATTCCTAAGATTGAGGTTACATTTGATATCGACGCCAATGGTATTCTTAATGTCTCTGCTAAGGATATGGCTACAGGAAAGCAACAAAGTATTCGCATAGAAGCAAGTTCGGGTCTCTCTGAAGAAGAGATTGACCGTATGGTTAAGGATGCAAAAGATCATGCGGCGGAAGATCGGAAAAGAAGAGAAATGATTGATACCAAAAATGCCGGTGACCAGCTGGTATATCAGACCGAGAAAAACATGAAGGAATATGGAGATAAACTTGACGCGACCGCGAAAAATAAAATTGAAGCAGCTGTTAGCCGCCTGAAAGAAGCGCTAAAATCAGAAAATCTCAATGAAATCAAATCTGCGACAGATGCTTTAAATCAGGTCTGGAGTGAATCCGCCTCCAATCTCTACCAACAGGCGGGTGCCCAACAGGGTGGTCCTCAGGCTGGTAGCGGGGCAGAGGGTTTCAGTGGAAGTGAAAGTGGTGGTGCTGAAAGCGGAAGCAATAATGAAAAAGTAGAAGAAGCTGATTACGAAGTGGTTGACGACGACAAGAATAAAAAAGATAAAAAATAAAGGGACTTAAAGCCGGATAGACCTTTTATAAAAGGTCTATCCGATTATAAAACTGGTAATATGGGAATAAATTTAAACGAGATAATTAACAAATATTTAAAATGGATGACATCATCTGGAGGATTATTTGGAGATGGCAGAAGATAAAAAGAATGGAAAAGAAATATCAATAGATTTCATTGAAGAAGAAAATACTGACCGGCAATCAGAAAAGGAAAGTATGGGAAAAAAAGAAACTCCTTCCGAAACTGAGAAGTCTACCGACGAGCATGACAAGCCAGGTAAAAAAGCCAGGCATGTAGATAAAAAGACAATAGAGGAATATAAAAACCGGTATGCGGAATTAAATGAACAGTATTTGCGTCTGCGGGCTGAGTTTGCCAATTTTAAACGAAGAATGGAACGTGAACAAATTGAATTTTCTGATTATGTTAAGAGAGAGATTATAAAAAAGTTACTACCAATTATGGATGATTTTGAACATATGAATAAAAATTCTGAGAATGAATCGGGTAATCAATCCTTGTGGGAAGGTGCGAAAATGATTTATGATAAGTTTATGCTGGTTCTCAATGAAATGGGTGTTCAAAGAATAGATGCTCTGGGAAAAGAATTTGATCCACAATTGCATGAGGCCATGATGATGCAGAACACCGATGAAAAAGACCATAACGGAAAAGTGATCAGCGTATTTCAGGAAGGCTATTTACTGAATGATCGTCTCGTAAGACCCAGTAAAGTTGTGGTTGGTCAGTATCATAATCAGGAAGAAAACAATTAGAAGTCTTTTTATTTTGATTATTACAAAAAATATTAAAGCAGGATGATAAATATCTTCCTGCTTTTTTTAAATTTATGCAGATATTTTGACATTGAATAAAAATACCCGAAAATAAATAAAAAGAGAAGAAAGGATTTAATATTGACTTTTGTGACAGAGTTCGTTAAATTTTTAAAAATCAAAAAAATGAGGTTTCTATGCTTGTTTTAACAAGGAGGTTGGGTGAGTCTATCCATATCGGCGACAAAATTAAGATTACTGTCGTTGATATCGACGGAAAACAAGTAAAAATTGGTATAGAAGCACCGAGGGATATTTCCATATTCAGGGAAGAAGTATACGAAAGAATTAAACAGGAAAACCTACGAGCGGCCGGTGCTTCGCCGGAAGACCTAAAGAAAGCGGCAGAGGAATTAAAAAAGAAAAAAAAGTAGTATTATCCCGCCCATTAAACCTCACATTTGTATTTGCGTTACTATTATCATCTTCGTATCCACCGGAATTTTATTAAGATTTGATACAACAAATTTTTGGATTTGAATTTTTAGGATTTCGCATTTAACTTAAAAACCAATTTTTATTGTTTGTTAAATCATATTCATCCCAGTTTTTTTGTTCCTTGGTGGAATTAAAACGACTAGATGTCTGAAGTCAGGATATTTTGCAGGTAAAAATGGTTCGATTTCATATTCATTTAAAAAATCCGCATACACGGCTAATCTTAAATGCAGTTACCATACTGGAAAATGGCGGCTTATTAATTTATCCTACCGATACCGTATATGGAATAGGCTGCAGTTTATATGATAAAACAGCTATACAAAAATTGTACAGTCTTAAAAAAAAGAATAAATTTAAACCCCTGAGTATCATTGTAAAAAATATTCAACAGGCCAGTAATTACGCCCGTATTTCAAATTTTGCATTTAAACTGATGCGTCATTGTTTACCTGGTCCCTATACATTTATTTTACCCTCCGGACGGGAGATCCCTAAAATTATGCTGAGCAGGAGAAAGGAAGTGGGGATTCGGATTCCTGATAATGAAGTATGCCATGCCCTGCTGGAAAATGTTCCTTTTCCACTGGTCAACACTTCTGTTAATCTTGATCCAGATGAATTACTGAATGATCCCGATGAAATTGAAAGACGCTATTTTAATGCAGTGGATATGATGCTAGATGCTGACTGGTTACCTGATGCAGAGGAATCCACAGTTGTGAGCCTTATTAATGATGAGATCAATATCCTGCGAAATGGCAAAGGGGATTTGCAAAAAATTTTAGGTTAATTAGATTTGCTTAGTTTATCTTATTTCAGGTCTCTTTAAATTTTGGAGGGTTTTATGAAAAAAATAATAAATACCCAAGATGCTCCAGTACCGGTAGGACCCTATAATCAGGCAGTAGTAGGTGCTGATTTAATATTTACTGCCGGACAGATTGCCATTAATCCCGAAAATGGTGAATTAGAAAAAAATGACATTAAAGTACAAACACATCGGGTAATTCTGAACCTTGAAGCTGTATTGACAGCCGCCGGTTCAGATCTGAGTCATGTTTTGAAAACCACGGTTTTCCTGAAGAATATGGATGATTTCAACTCAATGAACGAAGTATATAAAGAGTATTTTTCTGAGGACTCACCGGCACGTTCGGCTGTTGAAGTTGCCCGTTTGCCGAAAAATGTATTGGTGGAAATAGAATGTATTGCCCTAGAGAAAGCCTGAAGCGTTATTTCAAAATCAACGGTTGAATATAGTCGTTGAAGGATATCTGGATTAAACCGCAGATTTATTTACCGGAGGAATCGTGAAAAATTATGCCCTTATCTTGAATCCGGTGGCGGGGAGGGGAAAAACCAGAAAAGCTGGGGAGACTATTCTTGAACTGTTTGAAAAGTATATAGGACAGTTTGACCTTTTCCGGACCGAATACCCCGGTCATGCTCGCGAAATAGCTGCCAAAATATCGTCGGAATATTCTGTTATTGTAGCAGTGGGGGGTGACGGAACCATGCATGAAGTTGTAAATGGTATGATGGGCGGCAGTGCGGCACTGGCGGCTATTCCCACCGGTAGTGGTAATGACTTTGTCAAAATGCTTAACCTCCCCAAGGATCTAGAGCATTGTGTGAAAATAATCCGTGAAAATAAACGGAAAATGATTGATGTCGGAAAAGTGGGAGATGTCTATTTTCCTAACGGGCTGGGTATTGGCTTTGATGCCTGGGTGGTTCGTGAAAGCAGGAAAGTTAAAAAGTTGCGGGGTTTTCTTATCTATTTATATGCGGTAATGAAAACTGTTTTCTCCTATAAAAATTCAACCGTAACCTTTTGTGCCAATGGCCGGAGAGTTGAAAAAAAAATCTTCCTGATCGCTATTGGAAATGGGAAGGCGGTGGGCGGAGGATTTTATCTGACTCCTGATGCCATTATCGATGATGGGAAATTTGACGTCTGTATCATCCGCGGATTGAGCAAAAAGGAGGTGTTTCTTAACTTGCCTAAAGCAGTCAAAGGAAATCATACTAATATGGAGCAGGTAGAAATGATGCGGACTGACCAGCTGGAAATTTTATCGGAGGATGGCATCGCAGTGCATGCAGACGGAGAATTACTTGGTATGGAACTTAAAGATCTTAAAATTTCAATTCTCCCCCAGATATTGGAAGTGGTATACCATAAAACAGAATAAGTGGACAGACCAGGTATTGCATGAATCGTTTTCTGATCATCTTACTATTTTTATCTTTGTTTACTGATGCATGTATGTCTCAGGAAAAGATTGTTTTTCGATCGAATTCAATGTTTACCGTCTCTCAATTGGACACTGCACGGCTCTTATCGGACAGACCGTTGAAATCTCCTTGGGGGGCCGTATTACGATCCGCCGTGTTGCCCGGCTGGGGTCAGATTTATACCCATCAATATTTTAAGGCAGTTATTGCTTTTTCTGTTAATTCATTTCTGGTATATCAGATTTATAATTTTGAACAGAAATGGCGAGATGAAAAAAACGAATCTTTCCGAAGCAAAAGAAATTTATATTCCTGGTACTTTACATTGTCATATTTGTTAACTATGGTTGATGCTTATGTGGAGGCTTATCTTTATAAATTCAATACGGCGATGCAAATTTCTCACCGACTGGATTTAAAGGAGGATGGATTTTGTGGTGGAGAACTGGTTTTGTCACTCTCGTTCTGATAATTGCCCTGATGCAAGCAAATAATGCTGTTAGTTCTGGAATGTTTTCGAATAAATTATTATCAGGACAAGACTCTTCGCGAACAGTAAAGAAATCCATTACTGTTCCTAAAACTGACGCGTTTTTCGCTCCTGATAAGGGGAAGCACTTTATGGCAAGTTTATATTCAACTGTTTTTATAGCGAAGTTGAGTGAAAAAACTGTAAGTATTGACAAAGATAAAGCCAGAAGCTTTGCGGTTTGTATTACTCTTGGTCTTGGGGTTGCCAAAGAATTTGCGGACAAACATAAGACCGGTGGTTTTTTCTCCTGGAAGGATTTACTGGCAGACCTTGCCGGGATTTCTGTTGGATTAATTATTTTAAATCAACCTTGACAGGCTTTACTTCAGGAACTCATCCTGATCTGAGTGCTCCCGCCAATAACGGAATCATAATTTCATGGTGCCCAATAAAATAATAGCCTTTGCCACTTTCCTGCGTGGGTCGCTGCATGACATTTACGGCAGGCCGGTAATGCCGGATCATATCAAATACTGCAGTATACAATCCATAGGCTTCGTAGTTCAGGTTTCGTACTACAGTGAGTGCCTTCAAAAATACTTCTGGTAATATAACGGCGGATCCAACATTCAGCACCATACTTCCCTTGGTCAATTGTGAAACGCTATCAGTAAAAAGTTTAAAATCAAGTAATGATTTTTCTCCAAAAGCTGCGCCATCCAGAGAAGGATGCTGATGAATTATTTCTGTTCCCAAGGCGGGATGCAAGCTTATGGGAATATTGAGCTGATAGGCAGAAGCCAGAAGGCTGAGCCGGGCATGGGGAGCTTTTACATTTAATAACTTGTTTGCCAGTACCTCTGCGTATCCCATATCGTTTCCGGAATTTTCTGCAACGGTGAAATTAATGAAATCGGCGGTTTCCTTTGCCATTCCAAAACTGCCATCCTTTAATCCGGTGGCTACATCCTCACTGGTAATTCCCCACATAGCGATTTCCACGTCATGAATAGCCCCGGCTCCATTCATAGCCAGATGGTTGATGTATCCGTCCTTCATTAATTCAATAACAACAGGGCTTAAACCACATTTTATGATATGAGCACCGGTCATCCATATCACAAATTTTTTTTGACTTACGGCCTTTTTATACTGATTAATAAAATCCTTAAAATCTTTGCCGATTAAGATATTGGGTAATGATTTAATAAGAACTTCTATAGTGTCTTGTGTTTTCACGGGTTTCGCAAAATCATTTATCTGGACTTTGCTAAATCTGTTTTTAATTGAATAGGTATTCACATTTTGAAATGAGAATTTTTTATATTTGGAGCCCATTTTACACCTGTTTTTTGATTATGGTAGAAGAAGTATTAATTTAACTACTAATTTTATTTTATTACAAATTGTCTTTATAATGAAGCAAAATAATAATTAGGTCCTTTTTCAGCCAAAGAATAAATATTATCGGTTGCCTTATTGAGGTGGACTAATTAAAGTAAGATTTATTAATATAAAGACATAAGAAATTGATTTCTGCAGCTGCATCGAAGAGCAAAAAATACTTTATTATTCAGTAAATCACCATCAATCAATGAAATGAAAATCTTACCTAGACCTATATTTAAATCAGTTCATCGCAAAATACTATCTCTGATTTCTGATTACTTCTTAAAATTCAGGGCAACTGAACATACTTTCATGATTATTGTAGCTGTAGTCATCGGTTTCTTGGGTGGTTTAGGAGCAGTAGGAATTCAATTTCTCATAAAGATATTTCAGGATCTATTCTGGGGGGATTGGAATCTCAATCTGGAATATATTAGAAATGTCTCTATATATGTTAAAATACTGGCCCCTACCGTCGGTGGTTTCTTTGTTGGAGTTATTGTCCATTTTGTGGCAAAAGAGGCCAAAGGTCATGGTGTACCTGAGGTAATGGAGGCCATTGCTTTAAGAAATGGTTATATCCGGGCAAGGGTGGTTTTGGCAAAGCTATTAGCATCTTCTATCTGTATCGGGTCGGGCGGTTCAACCGGCCGTGAAGGACCTGTTATTCAGGTTGGTTCATCTATTGGATCTGTAATCGGCCAGTTTCTGAGGGTTAATCCGGAGCGAATGAAAATATTTGTGGCCTGTGGCGCTGCAGCCGGGATTGCAGCCGCATTTAATGCCCCGGTGGCCGGAGCACTATTCAGCGTGGAAATAATTCTGGGTGACTTCGGTATGGCCCAGTTTAGCCCTATTGTAATTGCATCTGTCATGGCTACGGTGGTTTCACGATTTTTCCTGGGTAATTTTCCTGCATTCCAGGTGCCAAAGTATCATCTGGTCAGTCCAATAGAGCTTATCCCTTATGCCATTCTCGGAATTCTGGCCGGTCTGGTTGCCCTGCTCTTTATAAAAACATTGTATGCTCTGGAAGATTATTTTGAAAAACTGAAAATCAACGATATTGTAAAAACCATGGCTGGTGGTTTTGCGGTTGGAATTATTGGGATTTTTGTTCCTCATATTTATGGCGTTGGATATAATTCAATGAATCTAGCCCTGCTGGGTCAGCTCCCCTGGTTGTTGATGCTGGCTCTAGTCTTTCTGAAGATTCTGGCTACCAGCATCAGTCTGGGATCGGGAGGATCGGGGGGTATCTTTGCACCGTCTCTTTTCATGGGAACAATGACGGGTGGTTTTTTTGGTGCATTGGTTCATCAGATTATGCCCCAGTATTCAGCCAGTTCGGGGGCCTATTCGCTGGTAGGGATGGGAGCAGTTGTTGCAGGCGCCACGCATGCCCCAATAACGGCGATTCTAATTATTTTTGAATTAACCAATGATTATGCCATCATCCTCCCCCTCATGATATCCACTATTATTGCAACGATTCTCACGACTAAGCTGAAAAAAGAATCCATATACACGCTTAAATTAGTTCGACGCGGAATTGACCTGTTCCGTGGCAAGGAAGTCAATATTTTGCGCTCTCTCAATGTTTCAGTGATCATGAACAAAAATCCGGTCATTATCAAACCGGACCTGAATTTCAAAGAATTGCTAGAACTGGTGGTCAGCCGGCCGAATACCCAATTTTTCGTCGTTGATCATAAAAATAAACTACTGGGTTCAGTTTCGCTGCAGGATGTCCGGCGGGTTCTACTTGACCAGGAATACTTGACGGACTGGTTAATTGCCCTGGATCTGGTGAATGAGAACATTCCACGGGTGGAAGCATCTGATGATCTGGCCTCAGTTATGAAGGTATTCGGATTTTATGATCTGGAGGAAATACCGGTGGTGGATGGTACAGAGCAGGAAAAAATTATAGGATCTGTCTTAAGGAAAGATATCATTGATATTTATAATAAAGAAATTGTGAGGAGAAATCTCAGCCAGGAAATCAGTAGTTCGGTAAAACTACTTGAAAAAATCCACCATATAGATATCGTCGATGATTACGTAATGGCAGAAATACCCGTACCATTCGGATTAATTGGAAAAAGCATTAAAGAAACTAATATTAGGGCCAAATTTGAAGTTCAAATATTAATGGTTAAGCGTAAAAAATCTGATAATAATTACATTCAGACCATACCCGCGCCATCTGACAAACTACAGGTAGATGATTTGCTGGTAGTGATGGGCAGAAAAAAAGATATTGAGAATCTCCGGCATATGATATGATAAACCGTTTCAAAGCTATTTCCCTCCGGATGCCGGATGGACATAAACAAAAAATCACTATAATTTATGAGGATCAACCAGCGGGTATCCGAGTAATCCCCGATCATTGGGACAAGGATTTGCATAATTTGCTGGATCTCCTGAATATGCAATTGGATAAAGTATTAGGTGGAAATTCCCCTAAAATATGGGTTGTTCATCGCATTGATGCCGATACCAGTGGTTTAGTATTATTTGCAAAAAATGCGGAAATTCATAGATCTTTAAATTCTGAATTCGAAAATAATAAAATTTCCAAATTTTACCTGGCCATTATTAAGGGCTGCCCTTCTGAAAAAAAGGGTCAGATCAATCTGCCCCTGCTAACCGGAGGAAAAGGAAGAGTGAGGGTGAATGAAAAAGGTAAACCATCTGTTACCAACTATAAGGTTCTTGAAACCTTTGAGAAATTTTCTTTGCTGGAAGTTTCTCCTGTTACTGGACGGACCCATCAGATTCGTGTTCATCTTGAGGCGATCGGACATCCGTTGGCGGTGGATCCTGTTTATTCCGGATCTCAGCAAATAACAATTTTCGATCTGAAGCGTGCGAATTCTTATCAAGAAACCAAAAATTCGGCTCTTATCTCGCGGCTTACTCTCCATGCCTGGAGATTGAAGTTAAATCATCCGGTAGATCAAGTTCCCATGGATTGGGTAGCTGAACCACCCAAAGATTTTCAGGCTCTTTTGAAAGCGCTTAGAAAATGGGGATCCACTTCGTGATGGATCTTACTCCATTTCAGGTGTCTTAATTCTGGAAATAATACCTCTTCCCGGTTGATAGAATGCATATGCCATATACTGGGTATTGTGAAAGAATCCATATTCGCCCTTGTTATTGATGCCGATGACGCCTCCCAGTCCGTTAACTCTCTTTTGCAGTACCTGAATACCAAGGCGGGCTGCTTGCACGGCGTTATATTGCACAAAATTATCACAAACCAGTTTAGACAGCACAACCTTCATAATGGACTCACCAAATCCGGTAGCGGATACGGCGCCGGTCTGATTATCGGCATATGCACCCGCACCAATAACCGGGGAATCACCCACCCGCCCGGGCAACTTTCTGGGAGTACCGCCGGTAGAGGTTGCTGCGGCAAGGTTCCCCTTAATATCCAGGGCAACTGCACCTACAGTACCTTCGGGATGGGGTTCGAAAGGTTTTCGGGTCCGGAAAGTAGGATCAGCCTTTATTTTATGGTAATAATCCAGTTCCTGCCGGGTAAGTAATGCTTCGACCTCCACTTCGGGAAATTGAAGGTCACGGAGAAAACGCTGTGCACCATCCCCCACCATGAAACAGTGTTCGGAGTACTTTATGAGGAGACGCGCCGCAGATACCGGATGGAGCACATTTTTTATTGCTGCTACTGCACCGAAGGCCAGGCTGGATCCATCGCAAATGATAGCATCCAGTTCAATTTCCCCTTCCGCGTTTAAAAAAGCTCCTCGTCCTGCATCAAAAGTGGGATCCTTCTCCAGTACCTGAACAGCAGATTCAACCGCATCAAGCGCCGATATCCCCTTTTCCAGGTGCTGATACACCCTTTCCACTGCAGTGTAACAACCTTTAATATGGACCTCGTGCTGCTCCTCAGGGATACTCCAGGCCCCGCCATGCACAATCAATTTTGGTTTTGTCATATATATTCTTATCCCTATTATAGCATTAAATGGGATTGGTAACTCAACAGGCATGAAAGTTATATAGAATAATTATAAGGGTAAAACAGAAATAAGTTTTTATTTAGCGTCAGGGTGGAATTGGACTAATACGGGCACGTCCTGACAGATAAAAAATATAATATTGCGCATATTTTTAACAAAAATTAACAGACTACTACCCCTTGCGGTATTGAAAATTGCGAATTGGAGTAAAATAAAAATTTATTTGGGAGAGTATACAAGCCGAAGGGCTGGGGTAGCAGGATCTATCGGAATATTTTCTTATCCATGATGCGTTCATTCCATCGTTCCAGGAGAAAGTATTTTTCTGATTCAAAAATGCGGTTTATATTTTCCAGATATTCCTCTGATTCACGGGTTTCCAACTCTTTGGTATGGTTTACGTAGGATAGCACACGGGAATGGTAAAACGGGATCAGTGCCTCAAGTATTTTTTCAGTGTCAATTTCATTGTTTTTGTAGGCTACAGCAAAACTGAATAAAATTCTTGCCCACAAATTGCTGGGAT
>Ga0315555_1001988_pt1 | contig 14631 bp, 15 predicted proteins | sample SalMarSW160380MG_FD_202113 | JGI IMG/M metagenome (GOLD analysis project Ga0315555, IMG submission 202113) | Salt marsh sediment microbial communities from the Plum Island Ecosystem LTER, Massachusetts, United States - Salt Marsh Sediment SW1603-80 ... | reverse complement strand
GCAGGTAATGTCAATTTCAATCGAGGATCAATACATCTTAAAATTGCTCTAGTTCTTGCGGTATGTAGTATTATCGGGGCGACTATTGCAGTATTTGTAGCAATCAATATTCCTAAATTGTGGTTGAAGACATACATTGGTGTGCTTGTTTTAGGAATGGGAATAATTATACTTCTGACACTGAATAAAGATTACAAATTCTCGTGGAAAAAGATTATTGGGCTTGGCTCAATTGCTTCATTTAATAAAGGGATGAGTGGTGGTGGATATGGCCCTGTTGTCACTGGGGGTCAGATTCTCTCTGGAGTGAATGGTAACAATGCTGTTGGAATTACTTCCCTAGCGGAGGGACTTACTTGTGTTGTTGGTGTAGTTGTCTTTGTAGCTTCCCCCGAGATCATTAATTGGAGTCTTGCCCCATCATTAATCATTGGAGCATTATTTTCTGTACCGTTTTCTGCATTTATCGTCAAAAAACTTCCAACGAGAACGTTGAAGATTGCTATAGGTGCATTAACATTCACACTTGGGTTAGTAACATTAATCAAAGTTTTTTGTTTCTAAAACTAGTTAAATAAAAGATAAACGGAATTATTGGATATATAACAAAAAATATTGTTAAAAGAACAAATTATTTATAAAGACTATTGTTTTTGAAATTGGTTTTACTATGAAAGTCGAATTGGAAGATGTAAAATGTATAACAGATACAGCATTGACAATTAGAGGATCAAGAAGAAGAATAACAGTGCCTTCTGAAGTAGTGGAAGTTCTCAAACTTAGAAATGGTGACAAGCTACGATGGATCATTTTTAACAATGGAAACATACAACTTCATAAGGTAAAAAAATAAACTTCTTTACATAATAATATTTTTATCTCTGCTAACTGAAATATTTCAAAAAGGGCATCCTATATTTTAATTTAACTTTTTGTAGGTTTTACAACAGCAGTACGTTCATCGTCTTTTATCTCCATTTCCCATGCAAGGGTATCACCGATTTAATTCTGTAGAAGCACATTAGTATTAGATTTTAATCCAAAATAGTCATTTCAAAGTCTACCTTCGGAACTACTGTCGATGTAAAAAGAGTTATAAATACCATACCTATTTCGATTTTCCTACCAACAGAATGAATAGGTATAAAAATGTCACGAAAACCAGGGAGCATGTACAGATATGTCAGAGGAAAGCCCTCCACTAGAAGAAAATATATGGGAGGTATACCGGCCTCACGTATTACACAATTTGTACTTGGCAATAAAACAGGAGAATTTCCAATAAAACTTTCGCTCGTTGCAAATGAAAAATGCCAGGTAAGACATAATGCATTAGAATCAGCGCGTATAACAGTCAATCGAGCCATGGAGAAAAACGTAGGAGTAGCCAACTATCGAGTACATATACGAGTGTACCCTCATATTATCCTAAGAGAAAATAAACAAGCAACGGGTGCAGGTGCAGACCGTGTTTCCCAAGGTATGAGATCAGCATATGGTAAAAACGTTGGAACCGCTGCACAAGTAAAACCAAACCAGGAAATTATAACTATTGAAACCTTTGAAAATAATATTGAACATGCCAAAAGTGCTCTAAGAAAAGCGGGTATGAAAATACCAACACCATGCAAGGTTAACGTTAACACTGCAGCTTAAATCAAAAAAAGAATTTTTTTAAATGTATTTTATCAAGAATGGAAAAATTATAGCTAGAAGGATTAGTAAAGATATTACCACTGAAACTCTTTTTACAATTTTATCCTTCTTCTCATCAGATATACCTTTTTTAATACGTTTTACAAGCGAACCCATAGCATCATTGAATAAGAAACCTCCATCAAGTGGGATCATAGGTAGAACATTGAATAACCCTACTGCAAGGTTAAGCCAGAAAATCCAGTACAATGCTGTTACAAAACCCCAGAAAACACTGGGTGGCAGCACACTTAAAGGACCTGTTAATACATATGAGTCTGTGAATGGTGGAGCAATCGGGTTATAACCTTGGAAATAACCAATTAATGGTAGAACATAGAAAAATAGTATTCCATATGGAAACTCTGTGAAAAGAGGATTCTTAAGAATCTCCAAGTTTTCTTCAATAGCAATTAATGAGTAAACCCCCGTATAGCCCTTATTTTTATTAGGCTCAACAGGGAAATAATCATACCTATTGGCCAACTCAATATTTTTAGTGTAAGATTTATGATTATACACATAAGAAATAGGGATAGTACTATTAGCTTTAGTTCCATTCATCGCTTCCATGTATCTGAATGATTTTTCTTCAAAACTCTTAAAAGAAGTTAAATCAGTCCCATTGACAGATGTAATTATAGCCCCTGTTTTTATCCCAATATCATCAGCTGGTGAGCCCTCATAAACCTCCAACACGCCGATACCCTCTGCAGCTGGTTGAACCGCAGACATAAATACAAAAGAAAAAATAAACAGGCTAATTAGGACGACGACGAAATTAGACAGTGGTCCTGCTGCATATACACGCATGCGTTTCGCTGTTGGTGCTTTTTTAAGCTGTTTTTCATCTGGTTCACAAAACGCCCCTATCGGTACCACGAGATACAAAATACCTAATGATTTAACTTTTAATTTAGCTGCAAAAGTTAGTACACCGTGAGAGAATTCATGTACAATAATAGCTACTGCTAAAGCAAGAATAATATAGCCAATATGTTCAAGCGGCAATATAGGGTTTATACCGGGTAGAACAAGTGCTATCTCAGGGCCAGGTATTGCTTCTTTTTGTTCAGGTGTAAAACCTAAGACAGCCCACACTTGAAAAATAAGAATTATGACCATAAAGAGCATCATTAAGAAACAAAAAACTATTCCAAAGCTTCCAAATGCTTTCCAGAAGCGTCTCTTACTAGCAATTTTTTTAAGGAATTTTTTTCCTTTCTTAGTTCGAAGTAGTAATGCTGGGCCGTATAATGAGATTTTGAATTTTTCTAGTATACCTTTTTTATGTAGAATTATTACTAATATAAAATAGGCGAAAAGTATTGTAAAAAAAGTTAGTAGCCCCTCGATAGTCGACATAATGCAGTGGGTGCAATGTCTAAATGTTTATTAAAGTAACTGGAAAAATTAGGGTTGTAAAAAATAAATTTTGTTTTTCTTTTCATTCAATGTTTCTATTAGATTCTGACACCATTTTAATTTCTTGAGTTTCAAATTTCTATTCTTGTTCTCTGAGAAAGAGTATCTTCCTATACTCCCATCGAAATCAAAACCTATTAGAGATATTTTTTCTGCTTGGAAGTGATCTGAGAGAAAAACTGCTCTATCGCCATCTGTGAATCCACCGAAATTATATAAGTTGATAAAAGGCTCTGGGTTTACTTGAGTTGTTCCAATAACATTTCCCTTGAAACTGGGCATAAATTGTTTTATCTTTTTGATATTATCTCCATGAGCATGAGTTATAACTATACTCCCTAACTTATTGGCTTTGAGTTGATCTGGTACTCTGCCATCTAAGTCTGTGATGATTATATCTGGGAGTATATTTTTATCCAGAAGTGCAGTTGTTGCACCATCTGCTGCTATTTTTAACCTGTTTTCGAATTTTTTTTTGAATGAAGATATTGATTTTGTTAATGAAGGGCCCGCACCAAAAATAAAAACTTCCTTATGGGCAATTAAATCTTCTAATTTTTTTATGGGATATAGATCATTTTTTTGTTTCAAAAGATTGTTTAAAACATCTGCTGCTTTTATATCCTCCTCAACTTGTAAGCGGAGATCTGTAACAATTTTTTTGTAAAAGGGCTCCCATTCTCTGTAAAACATATTTTACCTAGTTTTCATCAATGAGTTTTTTGGTTTCCTTCTCTAACTCTATTTCCTCAGCTTCCAACATATGCATATCTCTAATGTAATGATATGTGATACCTCCTACAAGAGCTATCATAATACCAGTGATGGTATAGAATATAAAACTAACTGTGAAGAATGGTGCTACATCAAAACTTCTAGGCCAATTGAGGAGAGCATCAAACAATGCACTGAAAACCGCTGAGGATACAAAACCAAATGCAAACAAACTAAACGGAGCTACCCAATAATTCCAAGGGGTCTTTTTTTCTCTAACATAAATATCTACTACTCGTCCAAATACAGCTATCAACCCAGCTATAACTATACCCCATATCATATTCTTTAAGAAGAATAATATCCGAAGAACCTCCGAATCAGATATGAAAACATATTTGTTAAGACTATCAAATGCTATAAAGGCACTAATTACAATGATCGCTAACGCTAATATGTACGTGTAGAGAGAAAGTTTACCAGTTAGAAAACCTGATTTTATTTCGTCCCATATCGCTGCGATGTTTCTCTCCCAGTGAAAAACTCTAATTAAAAGGTATCCGCCCAAGGTTAGCAGTATAGCACCGAATCCACTCGCAGCCATGCCAAGTAAAACAAAAAAAGCCCATACAATAAGAACCAGTGCAATGGGTAGAATGAATTGTTTCTGTACTTTTTCATCATCGAGGAGTTTCACAAATCTATAATATGTATCCTCTAATTCTTTACTTTGTTTAACTGAGACTCTGTTTACTGAGGTTATTTTAATCCTAGATTGAATAATTGGAAGTATATATTCATCCTCTGCTCCATCAGTTATAAGAACAACGTTATCTGCACCTGTTTTTTCAACTACTTCTTCTAGTTGTTTTGCCACTATTTCATCTGATTTAAGACCAACTTTAATATCACCACAGATAGTAGCAATTTCAACATCTTTTTTTTCGCTGACTAGTGATTTGTATGTTGAAATAGCTGAAAAAATCGCATTAAGATCTGAATCTTCAGGATCAACCTGCCCAAGCTTATTTGCTGCATCAATATTAGCTTTTATTCCAACTATGGGACTTTTTACTTTGGCTTTCCTCCCAAAATCATTATCACGATCCACGTTGAGAACAAGGATTTTCATAATCTCTCTATAAAGGCATCAATCATTGCTCATATAATAATGTTACTATTAAAATCAATTTAGTTCTTTTATAAGAAAAATGATTTTTCATAAAAATATTTCTTGAGGATATTCACTAGAAAACATTATATATTATAAAATTAAATAATAATATAACCACGATTCAAGGTAAGAGATTGAAATGTTATCCAAAAAAATAGTAATAATTATCATATTTGTTCTATTTTTACAAGTTATAATTTCAACCTCTATAACCGGTAATACATTTAAAACAACACAATATGAAAATAATGAAATTGCTCTACTTTATAACAAGAATGCATGTGCAATAGATTGTAATATACGCTCTATAGCAGAGTATGAACCTGCTGGAGAGGTGATAATAACTTGGCCAAAATGGTGGTCAAGTACTGATGGATACAACCAAGAGGATTACTACATAAATTTGACAAAATCTTTAGAAGATGTAATTAATGTAAACATTTTAGTAAATAACAACTTGATAAAAAATAGGGTCATATCTAAACTAGAAGAAAATGGCATTCCTATTACCAATATAACATTTACAAAAATATTTACAGAGACTATATGGGTTAGAGATTATGGTCCTTTTTTTATTGAAAAAAATAACAATCTAGAGATTGTGGATTTTGGTTATTTTCCTGGAGCTGGAACTATAAAAGTATTTTTTTCTGATTTATTTCCAACAAGATATGGAATAAAGAACAACATACGTATTACTTTCCTCACAAATATTCTTCTTACAATCCAAGGTGGAAATTACTTGACTGATGGAAATGGAACAGGATTTATCTGCATAGGCGGAATTAGACGTGATAATCCCTTTCTCCCAGAAAACAGGGCAATTGACATTTTGAAAAGATTTCTAGGGCTCAAAGATTTAATTATTCTAGAAGGGCAAAAAGGAGATTTTACAGGTCATATAGATATGTTTGCGAAAATAATAAACGAGAGCACAATTATAGTAGGACAATATACTAATAGCAGTGATGTAAACTATCAAATTTTAGAAAATAACACTCAAAAATTAGCAGATTGTGCTTACAATGTTATTAGAATACCAATGTTACGTAAATCTTCAAATAATAAAATTTTAACGTATACCAATTCATTGATAGTCAATAGTAATATCAAAAAAATCGTTCTTGTCCCACAATATAATATACCTGAGGACTCAGATGCTATTTCTATATATCAAATGGCTATGCCTGATTATGAAATAAGAGGGGTCAATTCTGATACAATAATAGAATCTTATGGAGCTATACACTGTACAACTATAACATTACCAGAAATATAGGAAAAATTGTTGTAAAATCTGTATATTTTATTAACTTAATATTAAATGTTTAAAAATATTTATATAGGGGGCTACACAATATTAATTAAAGGAAGTTAACATGATTACGAAAAAGATTCTGGCCTTATCAGTAATATCCATAATTATTATAACCACTTTTTCAACAGTTTCATTTGCTTATTCTTCAGAGTATGGGACACTTGATTTGAAAAACTCAAACGATGATGAAAGTCATGTTATAGAAGGAGTACCATATTCACCACAAAAAAGAGGTATATATTGCGAATATGCATCGGTTGAGATGGTACTACAATACTACGACATCAATACATCTGAAATAGAGATAATATACAATGTTGGAGGGGGATGCTCAATTGGATATAAACCTAGCCTCATGAGTAAAATTCTTCGACCAATAATAAGACCACCATATAAATTTAGATTCTGGACTGATGAAGTTTGTGGGGGAACATTTGATTACAAATTCATGGCAAACCTCTACGGCCTATCATTTGATTATATATATCCAAAATCAATAGTAAACCATGAAAAACAATGGAATGAATACTGGGAGAATCTAAAGAATTATATTAGAAACGATATCCCTGTAATAACGGGTATAGATCCCTTAGTTTGGCCTCCATACATGGAAATTCAAAATATCACTTTTATAATACCTGCTCTATTTGCTGGTTCACATGTTATTGTTGTAGTTGGTTATAACGAAAGCAATCAAACAGTATGCGTTAATGACCCCGCAGGCATTTATTATAGTTGCCCGGAAAAAGGATATTATCTATGGGTTAATTTATCTGATTTTAAAAGAGCAGTTCAAAGAATTAACTATGAACTTAACTATTACAAGTATACTATGTTAATTTTCAAAGAAATTTCTGATCCTTTACCTAAAGAAATAGCAGCAGATCTTGCTCATCAGAGAAACATTCAAAAAATGAAAGGGATAAAATCCGCATATGACGAAGATTTCATGAATAAAAATTTTTACGAATTTGGAATAAATGCTCTAAAAGCACTGAGAGAAGACTTCAAATCAAAATTTTTAGTGAGAATTCCTGCTTTCAAAATAATAGCTAAACTATATCCCTTGTCATATCCATTTGTTGATGTACTCAGAATGATGGAAAGAAACTTTGCATTTGAGTCGGTGACTAAGCAAGACGTATCAGAATATCTTATGGAAAATAAGGAGTTATGTGAGTATTACGAAAAAGATGCAATACTGCTTAAAACAGAGTCAAAATACTGGAAAAACCTCTCAATACTCATGGAGAATTTGGAAGTAATCATATTAAATAAAACCCTTGTAAAAGCTATATTATTATCTAAACCTATTCTAAACGAAATAGTTAAAACATTGGATAGTATCATAGCTATAGAAAATATGATTATTTATGAATAACTTTTTTCCAAAATCTACAGGCATTTATTATTATATCAACATAAAATATAAATATTATATAAAATAATAAAGTGATAGACATGACTAAAAACAAAATACTAGTAATTTTGCTCATAGTAATAGTTAATATATCTACGTTTGTCTCTGTTTCATCTGCTGATATAGAGAAAACATATATCAAAGCGATGAATGATGATGATAATTATGTAATTGAAGGTGTACCTTATGCCCAAAAAAACAAGAGGCTTTCTTGCGACTATGCACCAATTGAAATGGTATTTAGATACTATGGTGTTAATATAACACAATATGAAATCGTTTATTTCTCCGGTGGAGGTTATTCACAGGGATATGGAATACCTTTGAAAAGAGTTTTTGAGATGCCACCTAGAAAACTACCTTTTAGATTCGCCTGTTTAGGTGATTTATTAGTTGGAGGAGCTGATGATTATAAATTTTTAGCAAATCTCCATGGATTATCATTCGAAATGATATTCCCAGACTATGTTATCAGCCATGGAAAAATTTGGAACGAATATTGGGAGAAAGTTAAAAATAATGTCAAAAACGATATTCCTATTATAACAGCATTAGATCCCCTTGCATGGCCACCTTACAGAAATTGGACGAATATGGCAGGGTGTTGCCCACCTCTCTTAGGTCGTTCTTGTTGTATAACCGTTGTAGTAGGATACAATGAAAGCAACGGGACAGTCTGTGTTAATGAACAGTATATTGGACATGAAAAAGGACATTATCTATGGGTTAATCTTGAAGATTTTAGGACAGCGGTAAAAAGAGCATATTTTTATATAAGAGAAGCTAGGTATAGCATGTATATAATAAAAAAAGTCTCCGATCCCCTGCCAAGAGAAATGATTTATGATCTGGTCCATGAGAGAAACATTCAAAAAATGAAAGGAATAAAATCCGCATATGATAGTCGATACATACAGGATAACTTCAAAGAATTCGGAATAAACGCATTAAAAGCTCTAAGAGAGGACCTAAGTTCAAAATTCATAAGATGGGTACCTGCATATAATATGATAAATAAAGTAATTCAAAAAATAGATCCCTCTCATCCATATCCTTTTACTAGTATGATAAACTATTTTGGAGACGAGGCAAGTAGTAAAAACATGACATCTAAACTTCTAATAGAAAACATGAATGTATCTTCATATCATGAAAAAGATGCATTATTGCTTGAAATAGAGGCAAAACATTGGGAGAAATTAACAATTTTAACCGAGGAATTAAAAGAAGCTGTGATAAATAATACGTTGATAAAATCTATACATTTATCAAAGCCTATAATAAACAACATGGTCAATACAGTAGATGATATAATCAGCGTAGAAAAAATGATAATTACTTAAGAGACTGGGATTGTTCAATTAATCTAAAACAATAGGGATCAGCATGTGATTTACCTGTGACAGATGTTGAAACTGAAAGACAACCGCCTTTACACGTCTTACCATATTTACATCCAACGCAATCCCCGTTTAAATCCTCCTTTTTGAATTTTCTATTATAAGAAGCAAAAGAAGGATTATCCCAGATTTGTAAAATACTTGAATCTCGGATATTTCCCTCGATAAACTCATCAGATAAAGATAAACATCCTTTAACGCCGCCATTACTTTGGATTCCAATTGTATAGAGACCAGCAGGACAACCCTTCCATGGAGCAACATTTATATTAGGTAAAACCTTAGAATGATATCCAAAACAATGAGCACCCATTATGGAAAGCTCATTAAAGTTATATTTTTCTCGGCTACTTGCAACGAATAAACCAGCAGAATAAAATTCTTCTTTCGAAAGCATCTGTTCTTTCGGAAAACGACCAACTATAGATGCTATCTGTATCTGCCAGGCTATATTCTTGTTGGCCAAAAACTCCCGTATTAGAGGCAAATCCTTAAAATTAATTTTACTAAGAGTTGTAATAGCAGTTGTGTTTATATTTGCATCTCGTAACATAGAAATAGTTTTTTTAGCCTTTTCAAAAGATCCTTTCACCTGTCTTATATAATCATGGGTATCCGCAGATCCTCCATCAAGACTAATAGCAATAGTATGAGGGCCAAGTTCTTTAAGTTTCGAAATTGTATCTTCATTTATAAGAAGACCATTTGATATAATCGTAAGTTTCATCCCACGAGATATAATTTCTTTAGAGATATCAAACCAATCACGACGTAGGAAAGGTTCTCCACCAAGTAATGTAACAAATTTACACCCCATATCAGCAAGTTCGTTAACTACCTGCATCCATTCTTCAGTGGATAATTCCTTGGTTCTTTGATCACCTGCAGAGGAACCGCAATGAATACAACGCATGTTACATCTAAGAGTAAGTTCAAACAATGCAGAATATGGAGCATATTTTTTTCTAATCATATTTTTCTCTCCAAGTTTTATCTAAAAAATAGTAAAAAGAAATACATCATAAAATCTTCGGTAATTTTAATGATGTATCCCTTCTAAGATTTCTCTATAGGCCAAAGATGAGTCTTAGAATTCTAAAGATTCTGAAGTCTTCTATGCTTATACCACCATAACGAACTCCGAAAACACGGATAGTTGTAGCGGCAAATGCAAAAGCCATTACTGGTACAACAGCTAGAAGTATCTGATTTCTTCTTCGTCTCAACGTACTTTTGATTTCATCCTTGGTTACGCCTAGGGTTTGGCCTAAATCATACAATTTGTCCACACGCGTCATTTTTATCACCATTTACGTTAGAATATTATGTATGTAAGACCATATAAATAGTTTATGTTATTATACTAACAAAAATTTAATGAAATGTTAAACATGAGTGATATTGTGATTTTATCTTAAAAAACATCTTTAAAAACACGAATGTTAAATAAAAGTCATTTTAGTTATCACTAAACGCAAAAAAATTGATTAATCAAAATACTATTTTGAAAAACATGACAAAAATTCTTTACATGGGTACAATAGAAGGAAACTATATAAAAGAATTCGATGCCACTATCACAAAAAACAAAAAAGATTACATATGCCTAGATCAAACAGCATTCTATCCACTTGGAGGTGGGCAACCCTCAGACACCGGTGTAATCAAATGGGGTGATAAAACATCAAAAGTGATAGAAGTTATAAAAAAAGGAGACACACTCAAACACATCATAGAGAGAGAAAAACCACCTACTGGTACAAAAATCCATGGAATAATAGACTGGGACAAACGCTATGAACATATGAAAATGCACACCGCACAACACATAATATCAGGCATAATTTTTGATGAATATAACGCTAGAACAGTTGGCAATCAGATACACGCAGATTACTCAAGAGTAGATTTCCACCCTGTACATTTCTCAGAACAAGATCTAGAAAACATACGGAACAAGTTCAATGAAATGGTAAAACAAAACATACCTGTTAAAATATATGAAGAAGAAAGAGAAAGCCTAGAAAAAAGAGTTGATACACAGAGAGCACATCTTGACTTGTTGCCAAAATTTATCACTAAACTGAGAATAGTTGAGATAAAAGGATTTGATATATGTCCCTGTGCTGGTACACACGTGAAAAACACGAGTGAGATACCTATGATTGGTAAGATACAAAGAGAGACTAAAGGGAAAGATAAAGATCGTATAATTTACTCGTTCTCAAAATAAATCTCCACAGTTTTAATCTTATCTACGCCTTTAAGTGATTTAAGCATTCCACAAATAGTGTTTTTAATTATATCATCTGGAAATTCACTTAATGGAACTTCTTTCCCATTAACTTTTAAACAAGTTTTTTCCATATTTTTCCTCCTCAGAATTTCTTTTTTTATAATTTTAATTAACTCTTCAAAATCCCCTTGATATGTTAATAGCGTGTTTTCACGTTCCTCTATATCTCCTATTTTAATTTTTGGAATAGATTTATGTTTTGCTCCTTCGACAAGTATTACGTCATATTTTCCCAGGGATTTCATTTGTTCTATTATACTGTTCGTTTCTCCTTTTTGTTTTAATAAAAAATCTGTTTCACTAGCTGATGACATTACAACAAGTTTTGATCCTGCTTTGGCATGTTCATATGTATCTTTACTGGGGATATCTATATTGATTTTTTTATCAGAAATTTTTATGCTCGCTATTCTTAATCCATAGCTGGTAAGTTGTCTGATTATCTCTGTGATGAGTGTTGTTTTTCCAGTGTTTGATTTTCCATAAAATCCGAGTATATATGGTCTCATTATGTTTATTGTAAAGTTTTTTGTTTGTTAAATGTTTTTTTGTTAAATCATAAATTCAAAATAAGTTCTCTAGCTTACTTATTTGAAGGATTAGATGAAGAATAAACCATATGTAGCGCTTTTCATATCTGTTGCATCGGTTTCATCAGCGGCCGTATTAATTGTATCTTGTGAAACTGAATCCTCACTTTCGATAGCATTGTATCGTTTGTTGTTTACTACTTTACTTATTCTACCTTTTGTTCTTCTGCATAAAAAAACTAGAGAAGAAATAGTGGGTCTATCTAGATCAACTATGTTGATAATGGTTATTATTGGGTTGGTTCTTGCTGCACATTTTGCTTTATGGATTACATCTTTAAAGTTGACTTCTGTTGCTAGTTCTGTTATTCTTGTCACTGCACATCCGCTTTTAGTGGGACCTGTATCACATTTTTTCTTAAAAGAAAGACTTTCTATGTTGAATAGTATTGGGATTGTTTTATCGGTTTTTGGTGTCATATTACTTGTATATGGTAACTATGGTTTTTCTTCTCAGACAGTGGATACTTTAGAGGGGAATCTGCTTGCAATTTTAGGTGGCGTAGCAGCGGGCCTGTATATCCTAGGTGGGAGGAAGGTTCGTAAGACTGTTTCTGTTGGTTCTTATGCACTTGTTGTGTATGCTGTTGGTACGTTAGCGCTCTTTTTTATATGCCTTTTATTTAACGCACCAGTATATAGTCTTAGCTTGAAGGATTACACGATAATCTTTTTAATGGCTGTATTAGCAGGTATACTTGGTCATACACTGTATAACTGGTCTCTTGAATATATACGTGCATCTCTCGCCTCAGTTGTTCTCCTTGGAGAACCAATTGGTTCATCGTTATTAGCATATGCATTGCCTTGGATTAATCAGGTTCCTTCAAAATACACAGTTTTAGGTGGAGGTTTTATACTCTTAGGGATTTATTTAACTGCGAGAAATCTTGAGAAAACTGATTTTCCATGATAGTTATGAGAAAAATTGGGTTATTTGTATTCTATTAATATAACTTGATGTGGGAAAATGCTATTTTTACCGTAACCTTTTTTCAATTATAGAGCATTTAGTGTAATAGATTATGAAAGACATTGAGGAGCTCATCGGTAGTACAAAAAAATACAAGAATGCGATGGTACAACAAAAGTTAAAAAGTAAAAAGAACACCGTCGCATACATAATGCTCGATGAGAAACCAAGAGTGCTGAAATGGTTTGTACCCGGATTAAAAAGACAAATGAAAATAGAATACAACATTCTTCAAAAAGGCTCATCAAAGCTTGGCATTCCACCTGTGTATAAGATGGATGAAAAAAATAACGTACTACTCATGGGATACATTATAGGGGAAAATCTATGTGACATTGTTAACGATGAAAAAACAACGAAAAGTGAAAAAGAAAGACTCATGGTTTTACTAGCTGAATGGTTCGCAGATTTCCATAAATATTTCAAAACAGCAGCTGAATTTAGAATTCGTGGGGACTCGACTCTAAGGAATTTTGTTTTATCTGATCGTATATGGGGTGTTGATTTCGAAGAATCAAGAACAGGGAAACCAATCGAAGATATTGCAAGTATGTGCTCTTCAATTCTGAGTACTGATCCAATGTTCACTTCTGAAAAATTCCAATTATGTCAAAAATTCATTGAATCATATTCCCAGTCAGTACCATGGAATTTAACGAACATCGATAACGAGATAGCTTATGCATTACTTGAAAGAATACAATGGCGACCTGAACAAGAAGAAACTCTTAGGAAATATTCAACAAAGATAAGAGAGAGTGGTTTGAAATAAAGATTATTTGTCATAATTTTTAAATAGAGCTGACCGTATCAGGGCACCGATATTCATGGGGAAGGAAAAACTAATACCAATTCTTGCACTGGTTGTAATTTTAGTTGGAGGTTTTTCAGCTATTTATGTCCATGCAACACAAGTAAATAAAGATACTATAACAATTAACGAAGAGGAATATACTATTGATCAAATATTTTATATGAGTGATTCTAGAACAATTAATACAAGCGATGGTGAAAAATCTGGTATAGCACTGGATGACCTAATGTTCAAAGTAGGAGTTGGTTGCCCAGGTTGCCATGAATATACTATCAAAGCGAAGGATGGGTATCAAAAAACTGTTACATGGGATTTTATAAAGAATGGTATTCTAACTGAAGATGGGCGAACGTTTTTTTCTGAAGGACCTAGGGCTTATTGGGTTCGTGATGTAGTTGAAATTGAGGTGAAATAAGATATGAATAAAATGAAGTTTTTAGCAGGGTTGTTAGTTTTTGGTTCAATTTGGGGTTTCTCAGAGTGTATAATTGGATCTCATCTGGAAAATGTTGGTCTTCCATCTGGGGCGATTATGACTGGTGTTTTCGCTATGATGTTGATGGTCACAAGTAGACTATTCTATCGTCAACCTGGTATGCAACTAGGTATGGGGATTATTGCTGGAGGGCTTAGACTCTTTAACCCATTCGTAGGTTGTCATATTTGTTCAGCACTTGCTATTATGGCTGAAGGTGCATTATTTGAGATTATTTGGTATAAGTTATCTTTTGATTTAAAAGAGTTGAAAACTCGGGGTTTGCAGGCTAGCATGGGCATAATCACTGCTTATTGTATGTATGTTGGAGGTTACA
>Ga0315555_1001980_pt1 | contig 14659 bp, 15 predicted proteins | sample SalMarSW160380MG_FD_202113 | JGI IMG/M metagenome (GOLD analysis project Ga0315555, IMG submission 202113) | Salt marsh sediment microbial communities from the Plum Island Ecosystem LTER, Massachusetts, United States - Salt Marsh Sediment SW1603-80 ... | reverse complement strand
CCGTGATAAGCAGCACCTATTCAAAAGCCGATTCGATTCCCGACCGTTGGCCGCCGCTGCCCTACTCAGGCAGATTCCAAATGAGCGGGACGTTTGGTTTCCTCGGCAGCTATAAAATCGTTGAATTACAAGGCCAGGGCGAGGAGCTGTTCAATATAGACGCCGGGCGGATAGAACAATACAATCAGCAGTACAAGGCGGTCTTCTCCGCCTCTATACCAATGGGCATCGACGCAAGTCCCCAGATAATTATCAACCAGAATCTGAAAATGCAGATTCTTGAATGATTAGTAACCGGCAAATACTAACCGCTGAGAAGAAATTGAAATTTAACAAACTCGGCGCTCTCTGCAAGCTCGGCGGTGAAAGAAATCAAGATATGTCCGATGACAGACTGGAAAATAAAAATCTTTGGGCGCCGTGGCGAATCAAATACATTCAGGGCCTGAGCGAAAGCGCTGATTGCTTCATCTGCCACAACCTGAAGAATCCTCAGGACGACGATAAAAATCTTGTTCTATGGCGAACGGACAGGAGCATCGTAGTCCTGAATCGCTTCCCTTACAACAACGGCCATTTATTGATAGCGCCGGCCAGGCACATTCCAGGCCTTAGTGAATCAACCAGTGAGGAATTATTGGAAATGATTAAATTGGTCAGGGAATCGCAAAAGGCCCTGTCGCTGGCGATAAAACCGCACGGCTTCAATGTCGGTATGAATTTCGGCAGATGCGCCGGCGCCGGCCTGCCCGAGCACTTCCACATTCACGTCGTCCCGCGATGGGACGGCGATACAAACTTTATGAGCGTATGCAGCGATACCGATATTATCAGCCAGAGCTTAACGGAGCTTCTTGAGCTATTAAAGCAGGTAAGCAGGGAAAATAACCTGCCCGCTTTATAATACAGGAATTCTACTTTTTCCTTTTGCTATCTTCTTTGGCAGTTACACACTTTCCGCTTTTTGCAACTCTATCAGCTTTAGAACTGCCTTTTTCTTTTCTATCCGCAAAGTGTTCTTCCATATATAAACTTGCGTGAAGCTGTGTAGGAGTTCGAGACCTCATCGGTGATTATTCTCCTTAAGAACGATATTTTTCCGATTGCCTGAAGGATTCTCTGCCGTATCGAATCCCTTCGACTATATTACCCAACAATAATTTTATCAAACGGTCAAGTTCTGTTCCACTATTATAATCCGCTTTGGCGATAAAATCCACCCTCTCAGCTTTTAATAACTCCCTGCAGATGTTCTTGCCTGGTGAGTTATTAGATTTATAAACAGCAATGGCATATCCTCCATTTTTTCTGATTACCGTCATACACGGAACATCGGTCAACCCATCGCCTATATACAAAATGTTTTGAAAGGGTATGGGTCTCAAAGGCACAGGCATATGCAAATTGATGTTTTCACTCAGGTTTTCTTTGCCTTTGTTAATTCTAAAAATGAACTGGGTTTTTAGTGTGTCGTTCACTATTACATTCGGGAAAACGGCTGCGCCATACTCATTATAATAATATTCGCAAGCAAATACCTTGTAAAAATATTTAGCTATGCTCGCCCCTTTTATTATCTCCTTCAGGCCCGATGAAATTACATAATGCCTCAGTTCTATATCTTTGCCGAATCGCTCTTTGACATAACTATTTATTCTCTTAAAGTAAGTTTCAACACCCGGGAAATAATCTATTTTTTTAGCCAATTCTTTCAATATTTGAGCGGTAACCGGAAAATGCCTGGATTTGGACTTTTCGAGCATCAGGCGCATATAGGTTACAATCGCTTCACCGCTTGTTCGCTTTGACTCTTCGTTGACCTGTTTCCAGAATTTCTCTCCGTCCTTGATACCGATTTCCGGCAAAACGGTATATTCCTGCATCGGCTGAGGGGTCAGCGTCCCGTCGAAATCATAAACTACTGCAATAATATTGTGCTTAAACGCTTTGCTCATTGATTTACCCTCGCAGATTCTATCCCTCTCCTGCCCGATTTGTCAAATGCCAAATTTCAAAAAGACAAAGGCCCCACCCACGGGTGGTGGGGCTAATCGGAAAAGATTTGTCGGTCAAAATTAGGTATGTTATTATTTATGTTATGTCCAGAATCATTGGATATATGGTAACGTGGACAACGTATGGCAGTTGGCTGCCGGGCGATAAAAGAGGATATGTCGATAATTTAAAAATCCTTTCAGGGAACATCAAAATCCTGGAAAGAAACAGGCGGAGACAAAAATCACACATCGTTAAATTGAACTCAAACGAAAAGAAAATTGTCAAACAGACCATTCTTGCCGAAGCAGAAAGTATAGGTCATAAGATTGAAGCATTGATAGTCTATTCAAATCATGTTCATTTACTGGCAAGACCTCATCGAAAGCCCATTGAAGAAATAGTTGGCAGGTATAAAAGTATAACTACGCGTATACTTTGGGAGCATGGCCGGAAAGGCCGAATCTGGACAAGAGGTTACGACAAGCGATTTTGTTTTTCAAACGAGGATATTGGAGCGAAAAGCAAATATATAAAAAAACACTGATTAGCCCCCGGACCCGTGCCGGGGGGCGATTAGCCCCGGCACCTGTGGCTGGGGTCATTTTTTCCCGGCACCTACCTGCCCTCCGAAGTATTAACGAAGGATGGGTGGCCGGGGTTTAAATACGATTAGCCCCGGCACCTGTGGCCGGGGTCATTTTTTCCCGGCACCTACCTGCCCTCCGCAGTATTAACGAAGGATGGGTGGCCGGGTCCCTTTCTTCCGGCACCTGCCTGCCCTCCGCAGTATTAACGAAGGATGGGTGGCCGGGGCCCTTTCTTCCGGCACCTGTGCCGTGGGCGACTATATCGCAGGTATGACAGATAGATTCTGTTTAAAAATGCTTGAAGAAATTTAATCGCGGATTGCGCGGATTAACACTGATTATTTTTGGCCACAGAGTGCACAGAGGACTCAAAGATATCTAGCTGCCGTTTTACGGCAGGTTTTTTCTCTATTTAATCGCGGATTTCGCGGATTTCGCGGATTTCGCGGATTACGCGGAGTCAGGCGGAAACCTTTAATCTCATGGCGGCGAATCTACTCTAAGTTTACACAGTCCATCCGTGTCCCTTGTACTGTTCAACGAGCTGATCCTGATCCTCTGCGCTGACAGAACGTTCTGGCTCTAGAACGATGGTTAAAGATGGCTCTCCATAATCCAGATCAAACTGTAAGGAGACACCTTTTACTTCTCGGCCATCCTTCCACGCCACACACCAAATCATCATCCCCTTATATGGCGCGAAAGGTAAATCAACCTCTTTATGCGCAAATCGTATCCCACCTTGCGGTTTTGTGATCGCAACTTCCATAACGGCTTTCATGTTATTCCTCTCGTTAATTAAAGTTTTGGGTGCAAAATAGACACGTTCACATATTTATATTACCTTATTCAGTTCTACTTTTGTTTATTTGCAGCTTCGGCCTTCTTTTTCTTCTTCGCGCGTCCTACTGTTCATAAACGAAGCCTAAAATAGTAAACGTTCCTAATTATTCCTTTTCAACAAGCACGCTGTCCTTAGTTTTCTGTAAATAGTTTGACTGACACTATTTTTTGCTAGGGGATTTTCCATTCGCTCCCTTTGAAGTGCGTTCAATCTCTTCGAACGCGAGTTTTGCTTTCAGCCTGTATGCACGAAATACTAACATCCAGCAAGACTCGTAAAAAACTAATGAAATCACTATAGGAACTAAGGCTATACCTGGAATCACATACATCAAGATTGATTCAAGATTTGACCAGTTGTTAATGGTTTCCGAACTGCCAAATGGCCCGGTAACACGAAGCATAAAAGTCCCTAACAACAATACGAGGATAATAAGGATCCTGAGACATCCAAAAAGGCAAAGATTTACTTCCATCCTTAGCATTTCCGGACGCTCAGCGAACAACATGACAAGTCCTTCGCGCTGCTGCTTGCGCTTTTGTCGGGTCATTGAGAACCACTTACGCCCATGAGATAGAAAAATGCCCAATCCATCTTTTACCACAGCTATAATCAGACCAACGACTACAACTGAGAACCACCACGATAGACTGCAAACAAGCCTCTTGATTTCTTCCATGGTTTCACCTCGCAAAAACTAGGGACAATCACCTATTAAATCCACATCACACCGGATTATCAAAATACTAACTCGCTAAATCCCAATTGGTTCCCTTATCTAATACAACAAATCCCCGATGTCTCGCTTGATTGCTCGTTAATTATATCACTTTTGTTCAGTTTGGCAATTTGAGATTATCTATTGAAAATCCGTGATAATCCGTGAAATCCGCGGTTTAATTTCTTTTTTGTGCCTTTTCGTGGCCATTTTTTAATAATATCTCTGTGTGCTCTGTGGCTAATTTTGTGTTAAAATAGGTAAGATTTTGGGGGTATTTTCAACCAAAAGCGATGGTAGTTGCGCGGAAAAACCCGAATTTTTAAAATTTTTTTATCTCCTTTTCTCATAACAGGTTAATCCTGTCAATCCCGTCCAAAATGCTTCAGTTTTCGTCAAATTCGTGCAGGTTCGCCCAATAGTAGAAGGCCGCTTTTTTGCGTCAAATTCGAAATTCGAATCCGTCAGGGCCGGACCTGGAAGGCATCGAAATCCTAAACAATATCTAATGGCCAAAATCCAAATGACCAAAACAGTTTGCAACATTTGAAATTAGTATTTTGGATTTGTTTAGAAATTAGTGCTTAGAATTTAGAATTTCCGGCGAGATTCTATGCGGAATTGGGTGGTGAATATCCTGGAACTCACCATAAAAGTCAAAATTCTCGACCTTTTAGAAAGGTCGCTCGTCTCGCCGGTCCTTCTCTACCGTCGTTTGCGCTACGGCTACGCCTTTCGCCGGCTGCGTATGACTCAGCCGAGGTATGCAAAGGTGGACCTGGATGATTACGAGCGGCTGCGAAAATACGAATGGTATGCAGCAAAATCAAACAAAGGCTTCTACGCGCGAGGTTGTGTTACAGATAGCAAAACAGCAAAAGCCAGGACCATATACATGCACCAGAAGATTCTCGAAGTTCCGAAGGGGATGGTTGTTGACCATATTAATCACGATAAGATGGATGACAGGAGAGCGAACCTCAGAGCCGCAACGCGTGCCCAGAACATACGCAACAGGAAGAAATTCTCCAATTCAAACGGTTCAAAATATAAAGGAATTTATTTCAGAAAGAAAAGTCGTAAATGGGAGGTTATGATAACGTTCGAGAGAAAGAAAATACATTTGGGCTGTTTCAAAGATGAAATCGACGCAGCAAAGGCCTACGACGCCGCAGCGAAAAAGTATCACGGCGAATTCGCCGTCTTAAATTTCCCATCCTAAACACTATACGCTCTACGCTGTACGCTATACGCTATTGGGCTTTTACCTTAATAATCTTTGACTTAACCATCGCCGTCGGTTAACCTTAGAAAGAATTTTTTGCCACAAAGACGCTAAAAAGAGCAAAGTGCCTAAAAATGGGAATATTAAAAATAAAATATCAAAATGTAAAATTAAGGAAGTCGTCCGGCACTTAAGATTCTATTAAGTGCCGGATTCCACAATTTTGATTCTTAATTTTTGATTTTTGCATTCTCTCTTGAAAAATATAAAGAGATTACTTACATCGTGTTTCGGCCTTGGCCGGCTGCCGCTTTGCCCTGGGACATTTGGCTCATTACCCCCGGCGGTTATCTTCACGCTGATGCTGCACTTCGGCCTGTCAGCTATATCGACGGCAATAGTAATGGCGGTTTTGGCCCTGGCCGGCTCTTTTATTTGTGTGAAATTCGCTCCTTTTGTAATCGAAATTACCGGCAAAATAGACCCTCGGGAAGTCGTTGCTGACGAAATTGCAGGCCAGGCAATAACATTTTTAGCCGTCCTTTTCTCCCCGATAGATACGTTTTCGACAAAACAAATCCTGATGGTCGCGGCGCTCGGATTCTTCTTTTTCAGATTATTTGACGCCGTCAAGCCGTTTCCGGTGCACCAGGCAGAGAGTTTGCCCAAGGGCTGGGGGATTCTTGCCGATGATATATTAGCTGGTGTTTATGCAGCCATTGCTCTTCTGCTCTGCATCCGACTATGGTTTAGTCCGCCTGCTTTTTAGCCACGAAGACACGAAGTCACAAAGAAATTATGAGTTAAAAAACTTAGTGTCTTAGTGCCCTGGTGGCAAAAAATGGAAGACAGAAATGGCAAAAGAATATTCCGTTGAAGTTTGCAAAATGCTGGAGGGGAAATTCCGGTCCGCTCAACTGCATCGGCCGATGCGTGTTACACGTTACGATGCCGGCACAGAGCTAACTTTTAATGTCACTGGGATTGAGCGGGCAAATAAGGCCCAGGTAAAATTATCGATAGAGAAATTCGTCGGCGGCGGATTTGCAGGCCAGGTCTATAAAGTAAAAGTATTGGAGATTGAAGCCGACAAAGGGGTAATTGCAGGACTCGATGCGGGCAGAGTTTACGCGATGAAGATACTCATCCCGCCCTCGAATTTTTCCCGCCTGTTCCGCAATGCCCTCTATTGGCTCGGCTTTCAAGGGGCATTTCAATTGCAGGTCAATCCCACCGCTGCCCGGGCCGGGGCACTCTGGCAGAAATTTATCCGCAGGGCCGCCAAAATCCAATTCGGCGACGAAAATTCGGTCGTGGATATTTACGCAACCTTCATAGATGAAAATCTCGGAAGCTGCGGCGAGCTGAGCGAGTGGATTGACGGGCGAACGTGGCGGCTGGAAGTTGATGAGCATCTGGATATGCTGAAACGATGGATTCGCTGCAGGCCCATCGAAGAGCCAAAACTTGGCTCGCCTGAATACCGGGCAAAGCGGGAATTTATGGCTGATTTTGTCAAGCTGCTGCACGATATGGGGGCCTACGAATTCGCCCGACAGTATGAATGGTCAACCTGCAAGAGTCAGCCGAACTGCCTGAAACGACAAGGCACAGATGATAATCCGTCCGGCGGCTTGGTAGCGGTTGATTTCAGGGCGGGCCTGGCGCTGCTTCCGTTTTTGCCGATGAGTCCGGGTGATTTCAAGCTGATAGCCAAAGGGATTAATCGCGGCTCGCTGGTCCAGTTCGACCGCGGCAGTATCAGCAAACTGGAGGCCTTCATACAAGCGCACAGTGACGAGTTCGCTGATATGAGCGAAATGCTGGAGGAGTTAAAAGCAGATGAAAAGCTGTATCGCAATTCGCTCCCGGATGTTACTCACAACCATATCCGCCTGTTCTACAGCCGAAAACTTTGGTCAACGATTTTTGATAGTGCGGTAACCGGCTGGAAGGTGCGAAATCTTATCGATGAAAGACACGAACAGAAAGTTCGCAGCAGCGGTTTTCAGACAATATTGTTTCTGATGGTCGGGGCAATACCGTTTTTAGGTGCTTTAATAAGGCGGATTTGGGGCAGAGTTGATTGGCGAAGGCACTACAAAGGTATGTTGACCAGCGTCGATTACCTTAGGCGGTCAATCCGGGCGAGGATGGCCGAGAAAGTCATCGCCTGGCACAGAGCAGGCAGGGTCGGCCCACAGCGGGCAATGAAATTGCAGGAACAATTCCGGCTGTTCCTATTACACCTGCCTTTATCGATTTTGCCGACGGGGCTGCACAGATTCCTGACCGATTGGGCCTTCTTCAAAGATAAGCTTTACTACATTTTTGTTTGGCCGATAAAGCTTTATTTCAGCGTTTCACTCCGTGAGCAATGGCTGCGGGATATGGTTAGCGAGGGCAAAAGCAAGCACATCCTGACCGTTCAGGACGCAAATACGATTCTTTCTCAACTGAATGAGCCATACATCCAGCGGTATCTGCTTAGCCTTGTTGTGCACCTTTTGACGCTGCCAATCACTCAGATTGTCTCGCTCATTTTAGCTGGTATATATTATCGAAAGACCGGCGACGAAGTCGGGGCAGGTGGAATACTCGTATTGTTTCAGGTAACACCGATTTCTCCGGGTTCATTCTGCAGAGGACTTTGGGCCGTTGGGATTGCTGTTTACGACCGCAGCTTTAAGGACTACAACATCGCCGTCTTCCTCAGTTTCTTCAAATACGTTGGCTATCTTGCCTTTCCAATCCAGATGACATATCGCTACCCTGCCCTGGCAAGATTTATGGCTGCGCATTGGGCGACTGAGGGTGTGCATATTGTTCCGGTGTTCGGGGAAAGAGGGGCATTGCTAGAGCATTGGGTATTTCGCCTCTTTTATAACTGGCCTTTAACAATACGGCGGCGGATGCAAAAGCGGGCCGAGATACGGGCAACAATACAGCCGAGATACTGGCATACGGGAGTATGCGTTGCGGCTGGTTCGCTGATATTCGGGATTGTTGACTTTATATACATAAAGAATATGGGCAGATTGCCCGGCCTGATTGATATCTGGTGGCTATCTGTATTGGTGCCGTTATTCTGTGGTGTGGTTGTTACTTTGGGCTGTGGCGGAGCGGCTCTGTGGAAGCGAATAGTTGCTGCGGCCGTGTGTGGATTATTGCTTGCCTTAGTCTATACGGCTGTATCCGCGGGACTCGGACTGGCCTACGGTGTGACAGTCAATAAAATAGCGGTATGCTTTGTATGGAGGGGATTTATTTTTACTATGCTATCAACTCTTGGGATACTCTTGACAGAACTTTGGCTGCCTGAGCCGAGCCAAAAAATTTAAGTTTTTCAGCAATTTCACACATTATCCCGACCAAATTGGAACAGGGATTTCGATACGAGAAGGACTGTTTAAGTAAAAAAAGAGGAAACAACTTGAAAGTATAGGAATTTGTATTAGCCACAGAGGTCACAGAGAACACAGAGATATAAAAATATAAATCAGTGTAAATCAGTGTTAATCCTTCGACTACGCTCAGGACGGCGTCTGTGGTTAATGAGAAATTGGGGTTAAGTAAACCCGCCTTACTGTGTGGCGGGTAAAAAAGAGAAAACAACTTGTATCGGTAATGGAAATTCTGGAGAAAATCCGAAGCTATTCAACGTGAAAAGAACGAGGAAAAGAGATAGCATCTACACTCAAAGTTATTTTGCCCTGTGTATTCTCAACAAGGCCAATTTTCCTAGAGCAAGGAAATCAGACATTTTGATTCTTCGTTAAAATCGTCTGGCAATTTTTCTATGAAAAATTTCAATATTGTTTTTATATCGGTTGCGATTTTAATAGAAGGCCATTTCCTTTTTCCTTGTGAGCGAGTATATGTAAGATGAGCAAGATATTTATGTGCATCTTTTTCTGTTTCTTCGAGTAAATCCGTTTTTTTAGGACGCATACTTTTCCAATGGCTATCAGATGTGAAGTATTGACTTGCCCTAACAGTATCCTTATATGGTCCATTCTTGTATAGAAATTCGATAAGTATTCTGGCATGGATGAGAAAGGATTCTACTAATGCATTATGAATCACACCCTTGCCTTGATTGTCGGTAGCAAGAATATTTGCCAAAGACCACAGCATCCAAACTTCATAATCAAGGGCTACCAGTGCTTTTTTTAATTCTTCTACGGTTCGATTTTCTGTCTCTGCTTTACTCATTTTATTAGTGTTTTCTCCTTAACAGCACCGCACCGAGGCCGAGCAGATTTGGTCGCATATTTTTTGTGACAAACCACTGTGCTTCTGTTCTGTTGAATACTTAACGAATTGGCCTTTCTACTATTTTTTCACCCCTCTTCTCATAGCTAATCAACTTAAAACCGCTGGTAATAGCATCTGCAAATTGCTCTCTTGTTAAAGGCTCATAAACATAAACAGTGCAACTTGGGACTGTTTTATGAGCCCCTGAAACACTAACATATTCATATACACCAGTTTGAAGAAGCGTACCACCGGGTAATGACGCCCCGTCAACAAAGTTCTGGTTTAGGCCATAAAGGTGTCGTACAAAACCATCGTCATTGATTGCCAAAACCTCCCCATAACTCAAAACTGATAAAACTTCTAAACCGCCAGTTGTTCGGTATTTGCTCAGTTCTCGCTTTTCTACATAATCACCACCGAAATAAGCAATTTTATCATAGAATCTCTCGTACATTCTCTCAAACCACTTTTGCGTTCGTTTTTTCCCACGATATACAATATCGCCAGCTTCAAAAGCTGTCTTTTTGAGTTCTGTCGTTATAATTCCAGCTTTCTCACATAGTGTTTTCAATCTTTCGTTTTCTTGTATTTGTTCATCTAATTGTTTCTTAACCCGCTCGTATGCCTTCTTTGCTTGCTCAATAGTCCGTTGTTGATCTTTTACGGTTTTTTCTAACTCTTTAATCTTTTCTTGTAATTCTTTGACACTTTGACTCAATTCTTTTTCTTGTTGTCCCGATGCTATGGTTGGCCATCTTAGCAAACAAGTCACCAATATTATCATCAAAATCAAAACCTTTTTAATTTTCATAACATACCTGCCTTTCAAGAAGATAAGAATGAGCGTTTTTTTCTCAACATCACCGCACCGAGGCCGAGCAGATTTTACAGCGTGTGCAACAAGTTGCACACCCTACCCGGTTGCGACTGGAAAAAGTTAGTAATGGCTTATGTCATCTAAAATGTGAATCAGAAGTTTAATATATTTTGATGCTGTTTTATTTTTAATATTTCCAAGTCTTGTAGGTGTTAACCCTGGAGCTGGCAGATTTTTGATAGTGTCTTCAATTAGATTTATTAATTTACTGAATTCTTTTTTATATTTAGCAGGAATGTCATTTGTTGGAAGAAGCTTGATTTTTATTGCCTCGGAAGCAAGTCTTCGATTAGCATTTCCTTCATGGATTGCCATTCTATAATTAATATCAAATAATTTCTCAATTAAATAAATGCGGCTCATTATAATTTTCCAGTCTAATGATGATTATTCAATCTGTATAAAACGCTAAATATAGGTTGTTTCTTTCTGTATAAGAAGTTCCCGTTGCTTCTTCAATACTCGTCCAATCTTTTGTGTTGTAATTATATGAATTTGCGGGATTAATTCAAGGTATTCCTTTGACGGCAAGGGTGGGGTTGGTTTATTGAATGATTCCGCGTGTGCAAATCCGACAGGTCGGGACTTTCAGCAAGTTGCACACCCTACCCGGCTGGTTCATCAGGGCTTTGGGGTTTTGTGGTTGTGTGAGAATTTCCGTTTCAAATCCTGGCATCTGGCTGACAGAAGCTGCCGTTTTAATCATAAAGTCGACCAAAAAATGTTTATTAAAGTTCTCGGCAAGGCATTGCTAACCAACAAACAAACAGCCTGGTTTAAGCAGATGGGGCTTGTGTCTCGCCTTTTTTTGTTTAAAATTTTTCCGATTTAAGTGAATAATTTTCTTACATTTTGACCTGTTTTGTGTTAATCTGTCATCAGAGATAAGGTGGAACTTACGTAATGGTTATTAAACCAACAACGTTTTTTTGCAACTAAGTGGTTTTGATATGAAAGAAGGGAGTTGGAAATGAGACCGGAAGTCATATCATCGACACTAAACAAAATGGTAGCACACAAGCACCTCGGAAAACTATTGGCAAAAAGAATCGACGGCCAAATCCACAAAAGTATTGTAACCAATGATTCAGAGGACCTGAGGCAGGTGCGAATGAAAAAATACCAGTTTTTATCATCGATGCTGAACTGCGTTGTGAAAAATATAAATAAAGGATATGTCTCACGCAAGATTATAAGAAAGATTATAGACGTCTTTATCAAGAATAACTTAATACGTGAAGACAAGGTATATAATCAGGCCGTCGAGGCGTTCAAAAATAAGTACGGCGAGGAGCCCCCGACCTTTATTGTGTTTTCGCCAACACAGGTATGCAATCTCAACTGCATCGGCTGTTATGCAAGTTCGGCAGCGGACACCTCTGCAACGATACCTTATTCTTATGTGGACAGAGTGGTTGGAGAGATTCATGACCTCTGGGGCAGCAGATTCATAACCATAAGCGGCGGCGAGCCATTTATGTATCGAAGCGACAACAAGACACTATTGGATATTTTCAAAAAATATAACGATATGTTTTTCCTGGTTTATACCAATGGGACATTGATAGATGAAAAGATTGCGTCGGAACTTGCCGAGGCATCGAATGTTACGCCTGCAATTTCGGTCGAGGGCTTTGAAAAAGAAACCGATGGAAGAAGAGGCACCGGCACATACAAAAAGATTCTCAGGGCTTTTGGAAATTTAAGGCAGGCCGGTGTTCCTTTTGGGATATCAGTTACCGCAACGAGCAAAAATGTTGATATAATACTCACCGACGAATTTTATGATTTCTATTTCAAAGAACAGGGGGCCTGTTATATGTGGCAATTCCAACTGATGCCTATAGGCAGAGGCAAGGATGAGATGGATTTGATGGTTACACCGCAGGCCAGAGTAAAATTATACAGGAAGTGGGTAGAGCTGCTGGAAGAAAAGAAGTATTGTGTCGCCGACTTCTGGAACAGCGGTGTGCTTGCAAGAGGATGCATCGCTTACGGCAGAAGCGGCGGATATGTCTATATAGACTGGCACGGCAACGTGACTCCCTGTGCCTTCATTCCATACTATGTCGATAATATCTACGACTTATACGACAAAGGCAGAACACTGTCGGACGCGCTGTTCTCTGATTTTATGAAAAACGGTCGAAAATGGCAGAGGGAATACGGGCTTGACAACTGGAAGAAACCAAATAACTGGCTGATGCCCTGCTCTATAAGAGACCATTATGAAATCTTCAGAAATTCGGTCTTGTCCAAAAATGCGAGGCCCGAGGACGAAAAGGCCAAAGAGGCTCTGGAATCCGACGAATATTTCTATGTGCTCAAAAGATATGACGAAGAATTGGAGAAATTAACTAAAAAAATCTGGGAAACCGAGTATTTGAATGTATAATGCGTACTTGTCCGGCTGTAAGGCAAGGGTCGGTTTTAGTATGATGTTTAAAAATTTATCAAATGACTATGGGTTGAAAGAAAAGTTTTTTCGGAGTTTTTCTGATTATGTCGAATGGTTACGGTTCTCTTTGTGACGATTTCTATCTTGATATGTATATAAATACCGAGCTTGACCTGCCGATGCAGCGTGATACTATTCTGGCCTTTTTCGAGCGGATACAAAAACAATTTCCCTCGATGGGCTATTTCTACCGGCGAGGTAACAACGAATACTGCCTGGAAGAAAATTCCCAGCTTGGCCAATACCGCTGGATTACTCTCGAAACGGACCGTGTCGGCTCCGGATTTGTCAATCCTCCGAATTTTGAAGAGGCATACTGCCAGGACAGGCTGGTACTTGAGCTTGTCCCGTATATGCTCAGCGTAAGTCACCTTGACATCGATTTACTCGATGTTACTTTCGCAATGGATTTCGATTATGCCGGCAATCACGATGAGATTATCGCCGAAGCGCTGTTGGGGCAGAGTCCTCTTAGCTGCCTTATGGACCTGCCGCAAGCCAAGGCCATCGACTTTTCACCAGCGATAGTTGTTGCATTATCAGAGGATAGCCATACCCAGGCGCGAATAAATATAGAGTCAAAGACAAGCGTCTTCCACCCCAGAAAACAAAAACGAGGTTCAGAGGAAGCAATAAGCTTGTCTTTTACAATCCGGCAGTACCCCGCAACAAGTGGGAAATTTGACTCTCTAAAATCTTTTGAATACCAATGCCGGCTGGCTCAGGAATTAATGTCAGAGAAAATAATCCCGAATATTGTTCAACCTCTAACCAAGACAATCGCACAAAAAAGATTAACGTAAATTTTTCATCAAGGCCCGGTCTTGCCGAGGTAAACAGGAAGGACATTAAAATGGCTATTGAAGCTCCTATAAGTAAATTCAAAAAGAATAATCTGAAAATCTATATTGCTGTCTGTATAGGCCTTGCTATATGGTGTATATATGACGGTTACTTTAACGAAGACTGGATAAAAGAGCACACCAATCCCGACGGCACACCGAAGGCGTACCTGGTTTTTAATAAAAAGGCGCCGTATTTCTTTGCAGGGGCTGGTGTGCTCCTGGGTATATATCTGTCTGTAATAAAGAACAAGAAGCTCATAGCTGATGAAAATGACCTCGTCATCAGCGCAAAAGAAAAGATAGCTTACGATTCCATACAAAAGATAGATAAAACAAACTTTGATTCGAAGGGTTATTTTATCGTCACCTACAAAAGCGAGAGCGGCAGTGAAGTCAATCGAACGATAAGCGACAAAACATACGATAATTTACAAGCCATTTTGGACCATCTGGTGGCAAAAATCAGTTGATAATTACTACAATACAATCTAAAATCTCCTCCATCAGCCGCGATACGCTGTTACAGAAAGCTGTTGTGCTTTATCTTTGTTTTAAACTATATATCAGGGAAATAAATACAAATGAATACCTGCATTGTCGGATTACAGTGGGGCGATGAAGGCAAAGGCAAAATTGTTGACATTCTTGCGGAGCAGCATGATATAACCGTCCGATACAGCGGCGGCGCCAATGCCGGCCATACCGTCGTTGTAGGTGACGACAGGTTCGCTCTGCACATTCTGCCCAGCGGCGTGGTTCGGCCGGATACCATTTGCGTAATTGCCAACGCCGTAGTGGTTGACCCCGACACCCTGATAAAGGAAATCGATGCACTTACGCAAAAGAA
>Ga0315555_1001976_pt1 | contig 14674 bp, 16 predicted proteins | sample SalMarSW160380MG_FD_202113 | JGI IMG/M metagenome (GOLD analysis project Ga0315555, IMG submission 202113) | Salt marsh sediment microbial communities from the Plum Island Ecosystem LTER, Massachusetts, United States - Salt Marsh Sediment SW1603-80 ... | reverse complement strand
AAAGAATCGGAACCGGATAGGGAAAATTTAAAAGCTCTGTTAAAAGTTCATGATGAGCTAAAAGGAATAAAAGAATTTAAAGTAAATGCAAGCTTTACTTTCAATATTATGCACAAAATAACAGCAAAATTTAAACCTAAAAAAGCCGATAAATATTTTATTATTTCGGTTTCTTCTTTTTTTATACTACTTAGCCTCGCAATTCTCGGAACTGTTATTGCCCTGATTATTAATGAACCCGGGCAATCTGCTTCAACGGAACAGGTTTTAACTAATTTTGTTTCTGCTATTGAAAGCTTTTCAGTATTTCTTAGAAAGATATTCAGCGGCTCCGGCATGTCAATATTCGGTTCAATTATTTCTCTCGGTATTCTGGTTACCGCATATTTCTTTTTTGAGAGTCATAAGCATATTAAAGAGATACAGAATAAGCTGTAATGTTAGGACGATACCAAAAACTAAGCTTTAAGCGTAAGTGCAAGTTCATGTTCAAGTAATTTCATTTCTTGAACTTGCTCTTGAACCTGAACGAGATTTCTTAGAAAAATAATTCTAATCTAAAGTTCCATTTTTCAAGTCAATTCTTTAGTCATAAAATATTTCTAACTGGTGATATAAATCTCTTGACATAATAATTTAATTCCTTAAGTTTCATGCAGCCTCAATTAAGGAACACCATATAGATTTTTTTACAATTCATAATTGATTATTTATAAAACTGTACTATTGAGTTGTTAAAAAATTATCCTTCTAATACTGTAGAAATTCAGCTTCTAATATATCGAACTCCCGGTGATTTTAGTAATTGCTATAACCATCAAGATATTAAACTAATCAACTTATTCTTATTAATTTTTCGGAGAAAAAATGTCTAATCGGGCAGCTGCTAATGTACTGTTTGCTTTAATATTAACCTTCAGTGCACAAAATATTTTTCCGCATAACATATCTTCAACATCTGTAAAAGATGCAATTATAAAACAAAATATAAATGTTCATCATTCCCTGGTTTTAGATTTTGAAAATCAGTGCTACAATGATGAATTTGGTAATCCCTATAATAATGAAGTGCATCCGTATGAAATCCCTTCGATGGATACATCAAATTCGGATGAGGAAAAATCAGCTAGGAAGCTACTCCCGGAAGACATGAGCTGGATGGAAAAATTTTTGTGGGGAGAGCACGGTATTTTTCGCAGCGGTAAATTAACTCCTCAAAAAAGAATGAGTGAACTTGGTTTACGCAGAACTATGTTAACATGGCATCAACGGTTTGGAATAACTACCTGGTTTTTAATGGGGGCAACAGTTTTAGCAGGTCAGCTTACTTTAAATGGAAATAGAAAATATAGAAGCTGGCATGGACCTCTAGCAGATGCCACAATAATCGGTTACAGTGCCACTGCTTTGCTTGCAATATTATCTCCGCCGCCGCTTGTAAGGAGAAGTGGAGAACATGATACTATTTTTTGGCATAAGCTTCTTGCTTTTGTTCATGCTGCGGGTATGATAGCTTTACCTTTTCTGGCAAATGGTATTGTATCAAGATCACGCTTTAATGGTATTAGAGAACCCGAAAGACTTAATGATGCTAGAGCAAGGGCTCATCAAGTAACTGCGTATATTACATATGCAGCGTTTACTGCATCTATTGTTACAATATTCTTTTAGAGTTTTTAATAAAATTTTTTTTAGAAGTTTTAAATTTTTAAGCATTCATTATGAGGATTTAAAATGAAAAAATATTTTCTTATCCTGTTTTATTTAATTATTGCTGTGCCGGCATTTCCTGCTTCGATTTATAATATTGTAAATATCCAGGCAAAAAAAGACGGGACTACAATTGAATATACTTTAGTTCATCCGCTTCATACTGTTCATGGGATTTGTAAAGATGTTGAATGCAATATTAAGTATGATGATGCAACAGATAAAGTAACTGCTGTATCGGTAAGTGCAGATGTACTATCTTTCGACAGCGGCAATTCCAATAGAGATTCACACATGGGTGAAGTAGTTGATGCACTCGAATATCCCGAGGTAGTCTTTAGTTGTGATTCGGTTAAATATTTAAATAATGATACTCTTTCAGTTATTGGTAAATTAACATTCCATAATGTCACAAAAACAATACCGGTTAAAGTATCGGAAAAGTTCGATAACAGTGAAACTATTTTCAAGGGTGATTTTTATATAAGTCTTACGGAATTTAAAATTAAAAGACCCTCATTACTGCTGATGCCGGTTGAAGATAAATTAACTCTTCAATTTAATATTGTAGTACCTAAGGTTTTAAAGAAAACCTGATGTTAGTCTATTACCGGTATATAATCAAATAAAACTTTAAATTAGAACGGTATTTCCTAAATTTTATATGATTTTGACCATCCTTTGTAGTATAAAATTATATCAATACCTTTTTATCTCTCCCCAAAATTAAGCTGATAGTTTTGTATATTTGTACATATTTCAATTTAATTTAAGGAGAAATAATGCTTGTATTAACTACTCCAAATATCGAAGGTAAAAAAATTGTAAAATATATCGGATTAGTAAGCGGTGAAGCAATATTGGGAGCGAATATTTTTAAAGATATTTTTGCGGGTATCAGGGATATTGTTGGGGGTAGATCCGCAGCATATGAGAAAGAGTTAAGAAAAGCAAAAGAAATTGCTGTTCAGGAAATGTCCGAACAGGCAGCTTCACTTGGCGGTAATGCAGTTATCGCTGTCGATCTTGATTATGAAACAATCGGAAGCACCGGGACAAATATGTTAATGGTTAGTGCAAGCGGGACAGCAGTTGTTTACCAGGAATAGAACTGCAAATTCAAATAACCAATGACAAATGACAAATACTAATGTTCCGAAGATAAAAACAGGCTACGTATCAATACTGGGTTTGCCGAATTCGGGTAAATCGACTTTAATGAATTCCCTGATTGGGCAAAAACTATCTATAACAACGAGTAAACCTCAAACTACCCGTAAAAGGATACGGGGAATTCTTTCTGAAAGAGATTACCAGGTTATTTTTCTTGATAATCCCGGGATTTTAAAACCTGGTTATTTATTGCAGGAAAAAATGATGGATGCGGTTAATCAGTCTATTAAAGACGCCGATGTTTTTTTAATAATTATTGATATTGATGCCGACCCTGACGGCAGTAAAATTTTAAGTAATAATTTAGTTGAGAAGATACTGGCAAAAAAAACCATGCCGCGGATTTTAATTATAAATAAAATTGATCTATCCACACAAGAGTTTGTTAAAAACCTTATTGAAAATATTAATAAAAGAAATCTTTTTGAAAAAATTATTCCTATTTCGGCTAGCTTAAGTTTTAACCTTCATGAAGTAATTTCTAATATTGTTGAATATTTACCTGAAGGACCGAAACTCTATCCTGAGGATATTGTTGCTGATGAGAATGAAAGGTTTTTTGTTTCCGAAATAATTAGGGAAAAAATTTTGGAATTATACCAGGAAGAAATACCTTACAGTATTGAAGTTTTAATTGCGGACTTTAAAGAAAGAGAGAACAACAAAGATTATATAAGTGCCGAAATTGTTGTTGAGAAGGAAAGTCAAAAAGGGATTATAATCGGCAAGCAAGGTTCTGCCATTAAAAAATTAGGATTCGTTGCGCGGGAAGCCGTTGAAGATTTTTTGCAAAAAGAAATTTATTTAGATTTAAGAGTTAAAGTTAGGAGGAAATGGCGTTCTAATGAAAATATGCTTAAAACCTTCGGATACTCAAGAGATAAAGAATAATTATACAAGTCCGTTTTCTGACAAATGAAAAAATATACAGCCGAAGGAGCTTTACTACTCGCAACCACTATCTGGGGAGCAACCTTTGTAATTATTAAAACTGCTTTAACGGATATTTCACCAATGCTGTTCGTTTCGTTCAGATTTTCATTTGCAGCATTAGTACTTCTTCCCTTTATAATTAATATTTTAAAAAAACTCGATAAAAAAACTTTGTACGGTGGTTTATTAGTAGGATTATTTTATTTTTTAGGTTTTACAACTCAAACTGCCGGTCTGAATTATACTTCTGCTACGAAGTCCGGTTTTATAACAGGAACTTTTGTGGTATTTACTCCTATCTTTCAATTAATAATTGGAAAGAGAAAACCAGCCATGGGAAATATAATTGGTGTTATTTTGGTGCTGGTAGGTTTAATATTTCTTTCAAGCAAAGGAGATACTTTTTTAAATGTCTTTAAAGAAATCGGGGAAAATTTTAATAAAGGCGATTTCCTTACATTACTTTGCGCAGTATTTTTTGCCCTGTATATAGTTTATCTCGACATCGAAAGTAAGAAGCTGGATTTAATGTCGCTCGTTTTTTTACAAATTGCCGTAACCGGGTTAGGCGGTTTTTTATTTGGTTTTGTTTTTTCAATTATTGGTCTTGAAGGTATTAAGTTCACTTATAGTAATAATCTTTTATTTGCAATTTTATATACGGCAATTTTAGCAACAATAATTACTACGATTTTGCAGACCAGGTATCAAAAAGAAACTACTCCGACCAAAGCGGGTATAATTTTTTCGTTTGAGCCTATTTTTTCTGCTTTAGTTGCTTTTCTTGCACTGAATGAAAAAATTTCTGATTTTAGGCTTATAGGATGTGCATTTATTTTTATAGGTCTTTTAGTTACTGAATTAATTAGGAATAAAGAAAACGGTTTTGTTTCTTTAAATAAGTAAAATTGATATGAGCAGTAATCAACAGCGTGCCGAAATAATCGTTATGGGTCTTGTTCAAGGAGTGGGCTTTCGATATTTTGTTATTAGAAATGCGCAGCAGTTGGGACTTAAAGGTTATGTAAAAAATATGTATGATGGTTCGGTTTTTACTGTAGTTGAAGGCGAAAGAGGATTAATCGAAGAATTATTTAAGAAATTAAAAGTAGGTCCCCGGTCAGCTCATGTAAGCAATGCAAGAATTGAGTGGGGAGAATTTAAAAATGAATTTTCAGCTTTTGAGGTTGAATATTGAAGCCGGATTATAGAACTGGAATCGGTTTTGACGTACATTCTTTTTCAGCAAATCGAAAACTAATTCTAGGCGGAATTGAAATTCCTTTTGATAAAGGTTTAGCCGGTCATTCGGATGCAGACGTTTTGCTTCATGCAATATGTGATGCATTATTGGGTGCAATTTCAATGGGAGACATCGGGCAGCATTTCCCGGATACGGATCAAAAATATAAGAATGCCGACAGCAAAATTTTATTGCAGCAAGTTTATGAATTAGTTCTTGAAAAAGGGTTTATATTGGGGAATGTTGATGCTGTGGTTGCAATGCAAGTACCGAAACTTGCATCTTATATTTTAGATATTAGAAAAACAATTTCCGGAATATTGAACTGCGATCAGGATCAGGTTTCCGTTAAAGCAACGACAACGGAAAAATTAGGATTTGTGGGTAGAGAAGAAGGGGTGTCTGCTTTTGCTTCGGTTTTAATTATTAAAAATAAAAATAATGATTGAACATATCCTCGATTTTATTTCAGGCTTAACTCCTTTCTGGATTTATGTTTCGTTGTTCGCTTTTTCTTTTGTTGAAAATGTTTTTCCTCCTTCGCCAAGTGATCTTGTAGTAGTTATAGGCGGATCATTAATCGGAACTCATTCGCTGCATTTTATACCCACACTTTTAGTTACAACCATTGGAAGTGTTGTCGGTTTTATGACTATATTTTTTATCGGGACACAATTAGATAAAAAAGTAATAAGAGCAGGAAAAATAAAATTCATTTCTACAGAAGGTTTGGACAAAGTAGAAAAATGGTTTGCTAAGTACGGCTACTGGATAATTCTTGCCAATAGGTTTTTACCGGGGACTCGTTCTGTGATTTCGTTGTTTGCAGGGCTAAGTGAGCTTAACAAAAACAAAACAATATTACTTGCTACAATTAGTGCACTTATCTGGAATTCAATTATTATTTATCTCGGTATTATTTTCGGGCACAATATTGAAATTGTAGATCGTTATCTTTCAACTTATTCTAATATTGCTGTTATTGTTTCTTGTGTTGTGGTTTTTGTTTTGATATTAAATTATTTTTGGAAAAAAAGGAAAAAATCCGTTAAAGGATAAAAGTATTGAATATTAATTTTTGGAAGAATAGGGAAATTTTAACGCCTGAGCAAAAAAAGGTAAAGAATAAAGAAAGATTACTATTAATTTTAAGCGGAGTTCTGTTAGGAATTTCTTTCCCTCCATTCCCTTTTCCTTGCCAGCTTTTTATGTTCTTCGGGTTAATCCCGTATTTATATGTAATCGAACAGAAAACCAGACTTATTGATATTAACCGCTCTTCATATCTTACTTTTTTTGTATTCGGTTTAATTACACTATACTGGGTGGGAAGCTGGCAAAAAAACGCCGATCCTTTCTTAATGATTTCCGGAATATTGCTTCTATTTGTTAATCCTTTATTCTTGCTAATTCCTTCTACATTACTTTATTTTTCCAGAAAAGTATTGCTGCAAAGGTTAACTTTATTTTTATTTCCCTTGTTTTGGGTAACGTATGAATATGCATATATGATTACCGATTTGAGTTTCCCCTGGCTTACTCTTGGAGACGGTTTATCTCATTTTACAGCTTTTATTCAGATTGCAGATATAATCGGAACTTTAGGATTGTCTATTGTTATTGTATTAATAAATGTTCTGCTTTATAAAGGATTTATAAATTTTAAACTTAAAAGAAAAATTGCATATTATAATTTAGCTGCTGCAGTTATTATCTATTCGTTTATCCTAATATACGGTTTTATTAAGCTTAACAACTTTAAATTATCGGATAGAACAATTAGAGTGGGTTTAATACAGCCGAATATCAATCCGTGGGAAAAATGGGATACGGGAAGTCTAAATGATTTTACAAGATTGTATTTAGATTTTTCCCGGAAAGCCGTTAAAGAAGGAGCAAAATTAATTGTATGGCCGGAAACAGCGATACCGGTTTATCTTTTAAGCGGCAGTTATGACCAAACTCTTGACTCGATCTATAATTTCGTTTCAAAGAATAATGTTTATCTTTTAACCGGGATGCCGGATATAAGATATTATCATAAACCGGAAAAAATGCCGAGCGATGTTAAGTATAACAGCAATATAGGATATTATGCAACTTACAATGCCATACTTTTGTTTTCTCCGGATACAAGAATGGTTCAACGATACGGTAAAATGAAGCTGGTGCCGTTTGGTGAAAGAGTCCCCTTTGTTGACCTGTTTCCGTTTATTGGAAAAATAATAAAATGGGGAGTCGGAATAACCGGCTGGAATGTTGGAAAGGACACAACGGTTTTTAAAATTAAAGATAATGATTTAAATGGCGGTTTAAATGGTACTGCTAATGATACTGTGAAAATTGACGGCTTAGTTTGTTATGAATCTATCTATCCTATTTTTGTTTCCGAATTTGTTAGAAGAGGTGCTCAATTTATTACGGTTGTTACAAATGACAGCTGGTACGGGAACTCAAGCGGACCTTATCAGCATAAAGAGATGTCTGTTTTAAGGGCAGTTGAAAATAGAAGATCCGTAATTAGAGCGGCTAACGGCGGAATAAGCTGTATAATTGATCCGCTTGGAAGAACAAGGATCCATTCTCAAATGTTTACAAGAACTTTCCTAGTAGGAAATGTAATAATTCAAAATGATGAAACTTTTTTTACAAAACATGCTTATCTCGTTCCGGTTCTCTCTTCCGTTTTTTCCATCTGGATAATAGGGATGTTCATTTTATTTGAGTTGAAGAAGAAATTTAAATTGTAAAAAGAACTTCTAATGTAAAATGAAAAAGTAGTCCCAATTGTTATAAAAATTCCATTTTCCGTTTTCCATCTTCCATTTAACATGTCCTTCAGTATTACGATTTATCAATCCATTCTTTCCAGGTATCGGGTTCATAACCTGTTGTACATAAATTCCCGTTTCTTACTACTGGCATTTTTAAAAGAAGCGGATCGTTAAGCAGCTCTTCTTCAATTTTAAATACCATGTAAGACAGATTTCTTTTCTTATATTGTTTCCCCTCTTTATCGATCAAATCCTCAAGAGGAATAGCTCTAGAGATATTTTCTAATTCTCCTTTAGAGATCCCCTTTTCAGATAATTCACGGAATTGATATTTAATTCCTCTTTCCTTAAAAAATCTTTCGGCTTTCCTTGTATTATCGTCTTTTTTAGTTCCAAGTATTTGAATATTCATTACGATTCTATTAAAATTTCCTGGGTTCTTTTAGCCCGCGGGAAACGGCTTTTAATTCCCTGTTCAGTAATTACTGCGGTACCAAGCATTAAATTTTTATATTTCACAACACACTGCCCTGTATAATTTATTTCCTTTTTTATAATTCCGCCATTGAGATAGACTTCCAGTTCATCAGGATTATCAATTTCATATACATTCTTTTTTATTTCATTATTTAAAATTTGTGCCGCCTGCGTATGCAAAACTGTTTTACCGTTTTTATCTTTTATCCCAAACCGTGTCCCGATCCTGTTAAATAAATCTAAATTTTTATCATGCCAATTTTTATTAATAAAATAAATGTCTTTTCCTTTTATTAAATAACTATAATTATTAAAAACTTCTTTATCAATTTCAAATTCATCTATTAGATTATCAAAGAGATTTCTAACTTCTTTTTTATTTGAATTTAACAAATACAAATTTTGCTTTGTAGCTTTTAAGATCTCTCCTTGAGGTGTTTCTCCTGTTTTTCTCAGCTTGACAATAAAAAAACCTTCTGAGTTTATTTCCCAGGGTAATATTCTGTGTGCAATTGATAAAGAAGGATGCATATTTTTCCCTTCATAAGAAGTAAAAGCAGAACAAGATTTTACTGGTAATTCAAGCGGGATTATCTCAACAGGATATTTTTCCAAAACTTTATTTATAATTAATTCATTCTCTTCAACGGTTAAAGTGCAGGTTGAATAGACTATCTCTCCGCCTTCCTTAACCATTTTAATTGCAGCGATCAATAAACGAAGCTGAAGATCACCAAGGATTGATACTCTAATTAAAGACCACCAGTTATTAACTTCATTTTTCTTTTGAATTATTCCTAGCCCGCTGCAGGGCGCATCAACTAAAATTTTATCAAAATGATCAGGGTAAATTTTGCCGAGCAATTCTCCTTTAGAATGTATAACACCGGCATTTATTAGATTCATCCTGTCAATATTAAAAACCAACATTTTAACTCTATCAATCGAAATTTCGTTTGCTATTAAGGTTCCTTTATTCCTCATCATTTCACCGAGTTGGGTTGTTTTTGAACCCGGAGCTGAGCACAAATCAAGTACAATATCATTTTCGTCCGGATGAAGTGCTAAAGCCGGCAGCATTGACGATAAGCTCTGCATATAGTATTCGCCATTAATATGCTGCACAGTTTTGCCGGTTTTATCTTCACCCTTAACTATTTTTAAGCAGTTAGGAATTCTCGGTACAGTTTCAAATTCTATCCCGTAATTATTAGAGAGGTTTTGAGTAAGCTCATTAAGATTTGTTTTTAGTGAATTTATGCGGACATACTGGAAGGGTTTTGAACTAATGAAATCTAAATAATCTTTTGCGGTTTTTTCATTATAGATTTTTTTAAGATATGTAAAGATACTTGAGTTTATTTCAAACAAGTTTATCCCGTCTTATAATTTCAAATATTTTCTTTCTCATTGAGATATTGTGAGATAATTTTTTTCATATCCTCTACACTCGAATAATATTTAACGGTTAAAATTTCAGAATTACATCCGGATATCATTGCGCTAATGGATTTTTCGCCATTCTTACATAAAGCGAGAACCGGTTTTTTAAGATTGTATAATGCATAAGCAACTTCAAATCCGACTCCCGTGCTTGCCGAAGTAGCTTCGGCAATTATAAATTCACTGCTATCCATCCATTTAATATCTCTTTTGAATATCTGTATATCGTTGAGCGGGAATGCAGATTTAAATTTATCATTCAATTCACTTAATGCTGTATGCCCTAGTGAGCTTATATATTTTATAATTTCTTTATAAAATAATTGGTACTGTTTATCCCCCTTAATCGGGCCTGCACAATAGATTATCATGTTAAGAGTTTAGAATTTTTTTATAATGTTCTTCATATAGTGGAACAATTTTGGATTTATTAAAAACATTTACTGCTCTATCCCTTGCATTTGAAGAAAATAGATGATATTTCCTTTGATTTGTTAAAAGATCAATGGCATATTTTGCCATCCTCTCTATATCGCCAATCCCTGCAATAAAGCCGGTTTCGTTATGTCTTACAAGCTCCGGCAGCCCGCCAATGTTTGAAGAGATAACAGGCAAACCGCAAGACATAGCTTCCAGTGCGGCTAAACCAAAACTTTCGGACTGTGAAGGAATTAAAAAAATGTCCGAAGCACTTAAAATTTCAACTAAACCATCCTGCTTTCCTAAAAATTTAACATCATCACACAAACCCAGCTGTCTGCATAATCTTTCGCATTCCGACCTATCGGGACCGTCGCCAACCAGTAAAAGCTTTGCCGGAACTTCTTTTATTACCCTTTCCAAAATTCTTATTGTATCTGTAACCCGTTTTACAACTCTAAAATTAGAAGTATGCACTAAAACCTTCTCTCCGTTTGGAGCAACGTGTTGTCTTAAACCTCCGTCTTTTGACGGCTTATATATATCAGTATCGACAAAATTTGGAATAACTTCAATATCTTTCTCAATATTGTAACTGGATAGGGTTTGTTCTTTTAATGAACGGGAAACAGCTGTTACGCCGTCGCTTTCTTCAATACTGAATTTAACTAATGGCAGAAATGAAGGTTCAAGCCCTACTAATGTAATATCTGTACCGTGTAAAGTGGTTATAACTTTCAAATTCTTCTTCTTTTTAAGCATTTGCTTGGCAAGGTAAGCGCTGCTTGCATGCGGAATTGCATAATGTACATGAAGAAGATCGAGCTTTTCGTATTCAACAACTTCAACCATTTTACTTGCAAGAGCGAGTGCATAAAGCGGAAATTCAAATAACGGGTAACTGCTCATTTCAACTTCGTGAAATACCACATTTTCGACAAAATTTGCTAGTCTGAAAGGGAGAGCGTAACTAATAAAATGAATCTGGTGACCCCTTTTTGCCAATTCTTTACCCAATTCAGTCGCCATAACCCCGCTGCCGCCGTAAGTAGGGTAACACGTAATTCCGATTTTCATATATCTTTTTATAATCCCTAATTAAAGAAGAATCAAAATCTAAATATAAATTTTTTTTATTGAATTTAGAATTTTGAATGATGTATTAATTTTTTAAACTTGTTTTTTTTGTGTTATGAAATAAATGTGCATATCTTTTATTATTCGTTTAACCAAAATAATGAATTAAAAAAGAATTTAAGAATCAAAATTTATATGAAACTGCTAATTATCGGTCATTCTGTTGAAGATCACTTTATTAAAGATGAAAAGGAGGAAATTAAACCCGGAGGAATTTTTTATACTGTTTCTACACTAAATTATTTCAAAGGACCGCTGGATGAAATTGTCCTTTTAACAGCAATAGAGAAAAATAATTATGATCTGTTCGCTTCAACATTTGATAATTTCGACAGCAATTATTTTCAAACTGTTGATTCAATCCCTAAAGTGTTTTTAAAAATTTATCGGGATAATGAAAGAGATGAATGTTATAATAAAATAACTGAAAACCTTAAAATAAGCATTGAAAATATCTCTTCATTTGACGGAATACTTATTAATATGATAACAGGTTATGATATTAAATTGGAACAACTAATAAATCTAAGGAAATCATTTAAAGGATTAATTTATTTTGATGTACATACATTCTCAAGGGGTTTAGATCCGGACGGTAAAAGAAGTTTTAGAGTCATCCCTGATTTTAAGAAATGGGCTGGAATGCTGGACTTTATACAGGTAAACCAGCATGAGCTATTAACATTAAGCAGCAGTAAAGATCCTTTAGAGATTGTAAAAGAGATACTTAATACAGGAACTAAATATCTAATTTTAACAATGGAAGAATTGGGTGCCAGAATATTTTTCCTTGATAATAAAGAAGTAAATTCAATATTTAAACCGGCAATGAAAGTGGATGCCACAAATAAAATCGGGTGCGGTGATATTTTTGGTGCGGTCTTTTTTTATAACTATTTTAAAGACCGGGATATAGGTAAATCATTGGAACTAGCAAATAATGCAGCCGGTTATGCGGCTACGGGAATTGATTTTAAGGAAATTAAGAATTTAATAAAAGATGCTTCCGAATTTAATTAAGAAGAGAATACTTGTTGTTGGTTCTAACGGGATGCTGGGACAGCGAACAATTCGTTTTTTTTCCAGGCAGAATAATTTTGAGATTCTCGGATGTTCTATAGAGGAACATCCTGTTACAAATGATTATGATTATGTGTGCTGTGATCTAACTAAACGCGAAAATGTTAAAAAGATCATTTATGATTTTTATCCTGATTTTATAGTGAATGCAGCCGCTTATACAAATGTTGATTTGAGCGAAGTTGAAAGGGAAATTGCATGGAAGGTGAATGTTAAAGGAGTTGAGTATTTAGCGGAAACCGCCAGGGTTCTTGATTCTCATCTTATACATATCTCTTCGGATTATATTTTTGACGGCACCAGCGGCCCTTATTCGGAGAATGCAAAACCGAATCCTCTGGGATATTACGGCAGGACAAAGTTAGCGAGTGAAAATGCATTAAAAATCAGCGGTGCTGTTTATACTATTATAAGAACAAATGTCCTTTTCGGAATTGCAGACAGCCGTCCGGATTTTGTTCGATGGGTGATAAATTCGTTAAAAGACAACAAGCCGATAAGGATTGTAACCGACCAATTTAATAACCCGACATTTATTGACGATCTAGTGCAAGCCGTAAGCAAAATTATTGAATTTGAAAAAGACGGTGTTTATCATATCGGCGGAAGGGATTTTTTATCCAGGTTTGAATTTGCCGAAAAGGTTGCGGATTATTTTAATCTAAGAAAAAATTTAATCCAGCCTATAGAAACCGAAGAACTGAATCAAAGAGCACGAAGACCGTTAAAGTCAGGTTTAATCACACTTAAAGCAGAAACAGAAATAGGTTATAAACCGCATACTATCACTGAATCTCTTATGTTAATGAAAAGGGAATTGGGACTTTAATAAAGAGTCGGTTGGTTGTTGGTTGTGGGTGATCGGTTTGGCAGGCAAACAGAGGCCTGCCTGCCAGATCACACATTCATGCAGCCATATTGCTGCGTAACCACTAACCAAAGTTCAAGTTCCTACCTTCACTAAAGTTTCGGTGGTTAAACAAGAGTAAGCCTGCCAGGCGAAACTTTAGTGAAGCCTGGTTCAAGTTCATGCAACCGATGCAGATCATACATCCATGCACTACACTTAACTATACAATTTTTCAATTCATTAGTCTTTTTGAATGATCTAAATTCAATATTCTAATAGATATTCCGTTCCGTTTTGTTTATGGAACTCGTTGTAGAGTATGCGGCAGATATCTTTAACTCTTTTACTGTCGTCAAATTTTGCAGAACCTTGTAGCTGGTAAATTCCCTTTGCATCACCAATTTTATAAAGAGCCAGAGCAGCGGAAATCCTTTCCTGTTCCGTATCTCCTTTATTCAGCATTTCCATCAAAGACAAAACTGTACTTTTAGCATCTTCATCTTTTATGTAATTTATATCTATAAGACGTCCCAAAACTAATGCTGAACTAACACGTAAACCTTGATTTTCGGACAAAAGACCCATAGAAAGATTTTGAACTATATTATCCTTCTCTGTTTGTGAAAGACTTTCGGCTTTAATAGAAGTTACTAGAAGGACAATTATTGCCAATACGATATAGGCAAATGATAATTTTTTCATACATATCTCCCTTCATAATTTATTATAACCTTTGATGTAAAACTAATTCAACTTAATTATGAGCGCTATTATTTTGGTATAGATGGTTATCTAATATTTTTATCAGCAAATAAACGTGATTAAATGAAACTTGATTCTGGATGCTTGATACTTGGCGCTCGATATTCGGTAAAGACTAAAAAAAGAATCCTTATCAACAGGATATACCAAGAGGATCCGGTGTATAGTATTCAATATCTTTTATCCAATATCCGGCATCCGGCATCCGGTATCCAGCATCCAGCAACCACCAACCTTTTTAACCAATCACCGGTCTAACATTATGAAAACGGAAAAATTGATGACGTCTCAAGAGAATTATTTAATACTAAATGCACAAAAAGGTGATGCAGCAGCCTTTGAAGAATTAATTTATCGGTATGATAAAAATGTTCTTTCAATTGCCCTGAAGTTTGTTAAAAATAGTGATGATGCAAAAGATATTTACCAGGAAGTTTTTCTTAGAGTTTTTAGAGGATTGAAAAATTTCAGATTTAAAAGTGAATTTTCAACATGGCTTTACAGGGTTACGACAAATGTTTGTTTAACCTATAAGCAGAAGCAGAGAAAACACAGTTATGTATCAATAGATAATGATGATGAGGAAAGCAGCGAAAATTTTGGTCCATTTGAAGATGAGAACAGTTTTACGCCGGATAAAATTTTGAATGATTCCGAGATATCGAAACATGT
>Ga0315555_1001975_pt1 | contig 14674 bp, 15 predicted proteins | sample SalMarSW160380MG_FD_202113 | JGI IMG/M metagenome (GOLD analysis project Ga0315555, IMG submission 202113) | Salt marsh sediment microbial communities from the Plum Island Ecosystem LTER, Massachusetts, United States - Salt Marsh Sediment SW1603-80 ... | reverse complement strand
TCGTCGAGGTGATCAAGGCGAATGCACACAAGCTGCTGACACGCAAGGATGTAAACAATCTCATCGACAACCTGAAAGCGGACAATCCGACGGTCGTCGAGGAGCTGATCCCGAACATGATGACGGTGGGCGGAGTGCATAAGGTGCTGCAGAAGCTGCTCAAGGAATCGATCCCGATCCGGGACCTCGGAACCATTCTTGAGACGCTTGCGGATTATGCACCGATGTCGAAGGAACCCGATGTGCTGGTGGAGTACGTCCGCTATGCACTGGCGCCCACCATCACGCAAAAATTCCAGGACGAGGACGGGCATGTTTACGCCCTGACCCTCGATCCGGAAGTGGAACAGGTGATTTCCGACGCTGCTCAGCAGGCGGGCCGGCAGGGCCACTTTGGAGTTGTCGATCTGCCTCCTCAGACTATCAACGCCCTCTACACCAGCCTGTCGAAGCAGGTCGAACGGATGACATCCGAGGGCCGGCAACCCCTGCTGATCACGTCGCCGACGGTCCGCCAGGCCTTCCGGCGGCTGACTGAGCCTGTTTTGCCGCAGCTCATCGTGCTATCTTACGGTGAGTTGTTGGTTAACGTTCAGGTCGATTCGATCGGTGTTGTCAGCTTGAATCCGGAGCAGGAGCAGAAGGCGGCCAAGGCGTAGAGGCGCCCGGCGATGCAGCGACCGCAGGTGGGGAAAACCCCGGATGATCATTAAAAAATTCATCGCGGATACGATGAACGAAGCCCTGGCCCAAATCAAGCAGGAGCTGGGGGAGGATGCTGTCATCCTGCAGTCGCGCAGAGTGGAAAAACCCGGACTGCTCGGCGGAAAACAGCAGGTGGAGGTGACCGCCGCCACTCCGGACCGCCACCCGGCGCCTCCCCGCGGCAGAAAGCCTCTGGTGAACGAAAGCATGCGCCGTTCCCTCGAGGGCGGGATCGTTCCGCCACCCGCGCGCCGGCAACCGCTCGGCACCAGGCGGTACAACCGTCCTGACGCCGCCCGCTCCGAGAAACAGCCCCCTGAGGCCGCTCCCTCGCCGGACGTCGAGGGGATGGAGATGGAAATCCGCGACCTGCGGAAAACCGTTGAAGATCTCGCGTCCCATCTGAAAAGCCAGGAATCCCCGGATGTCCCCGAAGTTCTCAAACGCGCCTGGAGCGATCTGGTCGCGAACGATGTTTTCAAGGCCACGGCAACGGATCTCGTCGTCGAACTCAGCAGCCGGTTGACTCCTGAACAGCTGCCCGATGGGGATCTCGTCGAATCGCGGCTGCACGACCTGATCGCCGAAAAATTCCGCATCGCCAGGCAGCGCGGGGCGTTGCGCAGTGAAAACCGCCCGCGCGCAATCGCCTTGATCGGGCCGACCGGTGTGGGCAAGACGACGACCCTGGCGAAGATGGCGACCAACAGGAAGGTGTTCGGCGAGGCGGATGTCGCGCTCGTCTCAACAGACACCTATCGCGTCGCCGCCGTGGAACAGCTCAAGACCTTCGCCAGCATCGCGGGGATTCCGATGGACGTTGTCTACCGTCCTGAGGAGCTGGCGCGTTCTCTGGACCGGCACCGGAAGCGCGATGTGATTTTGATCGACACGGCGGGCAGGAGCCAGAATGACCGCGAGGCGCTCAGCGAACTGAAAACGTTCATGAACGCCGCGCCGATTGATGAGGTCGTCCTCGTGATGGCCGCCAACACCCGCATCGAGGATCAGCGCCAGATGGTCGAGCGCTTTTCTTCCATTCCGGCCAACCGTGTGATCATCACGAAATTGGATGAAGCCACCTCGGCGGGCCACCTGCTCGAGATGTCGCGGCTGCTCCCGCGAGGGTGGAGCTTCTTGACCACCGGCCAGAATGTGCCGGATGACATCACCGCCGCCGATGAGCTGTTGCTCGCCGCGATGGTCGCCAAGAAAGACTATTTCGAGCAGCTGAGGTCCAACGGATTCCGCCTGCCGACGGCGGCCGAATAAGCGGAACGGATGGGTGAGCGAGAACCGCTGTGAATCGGACGGCTTCGCCGCAGGCACGGAAAGAAACGTGAAAGCGTATCAAAAGGAAATCTTGTGACACGGGATCAGGCATCGACTCTTCGTACGCAGAACGGTGATCGTGCAAAAAGGAAGGATCGCGCCTTGCGAGCACGCCGCATTGCCGTAACGAGCGGCAAGGGAGGCGTTGGCAAGTCGAACGTCAGCCTCAACCTGGCGATCGCGCTCGCCCGCATGGGCCGCCGCGTGCTGCTCGTCGATGCCGATACAAACCTCGCGAACATCGATATCCTGCTCGGCATCCAGGCGCGGCTCACCCTCGCGGACGCCATCTTCGGAGATGCGTTCTTCGGGGATATCCTGCTCGAGGGTCCCGATGGGATCGCCATCCTTCCCGGATCGAGCGGCGTTGTTGAAATCATGGAGGAAGACGCTGCCGTTCGCCAGAAAATGTTCGACGCGTTCGATGATCTCGAACGCCGATTCGACGTGCTGCTGATCGACACCGGGGCGGGTCTATCCGAAAATGTGCTCCATTTCGTGGCTGGCGCGGACGATGTCGTGCTGGTGACGAATTCCGAGCCGACCTCGATCACCGATGCCTACGCCATGGTCAAGGTGGCAACCCACATGAATCCGGCGCTCAAGCTGCAGGTCGTTGTCAACCTGGCGGCCAAGGAACAGGATGCGAAGGACACGTTCGAAAAGCTCCAGTTGGCCGTGCGGAATTTCCTCAGCGTCGATATCGAAATGCTGGGCTTGCTGCCCGCGGACAAGAACGTGCTGGCGGCCGTCAACCAGCGGCAGCCGTTTCTCACTCTGTTCCCGAAAAGCGCGGCATCGACGGCGATCATGCTGATGGCGCACAAGCTGATGCGCCGCACCCAGGCGCCGTCGGAGGACAGCGAAAACCTCGCCCGCAGAATCTATGACAAGATGGGTGGCGCATGACTCCGGGATGGAAGCAAGTCGCGAAAGCGTTCGGTTTTGTCCTGCTGTTCGGCATTATCGCGTGGAACCTCTACGTCGGGGCCGGTGTCTTCAACGCGATCTTCCGCGGCCTCGTCGCCTGGCTGATTTTCCAGATCCTCAACATCGTCCTCACCAACGTCGTCGTCCGCCAATTGTCCGAGTACGAATACAAACGGTTGCGCCAGCTCGCGGAAGAGGAGGAGATGGAGGAGATGCAGCAGGCGCAGAACAACGTCGCCCTCGATGAGGACATCAGTGAGGCGAGCGAACAGGCAAAGGCGAGAACCGCGGCGCCCGCACCCGAAACCGCCAGGGAAACCGCCCCGGGCGAAGAAACTGCCTCCAGGGAAGAGCCCGCATCCAGCGAAAAGGAAGCCGAGGGTGAAAAGAGCGGAGACACTGGATGACGATGCCTGAAATGGCCAGCATGCAGGATGACCAACTCTGGGGCCTGTGGGTGAAGTCGCCCGAGCAACAGGTCAAGGATGAGTTGGTTATTCGTTATTTGCCCCTCGTCGAACAGGTGGCGGGACGGATGAAGATCGGCCTCCCCGACTCCGTCCAGGTCGACGAGTTGGTCAATTCAGGAATCATCGGCCTCATCGGCGCAATCGACAATTTCGACCCCTCCCGGGGCTTCAAATTCGAAACCTACGCCGTCAACCGGATCCGCGGCTCCATTCTCGACAGTCTTCGCGATTATGACTGGATGCCCCGCTCGATCCGCTCGAAAACACGTTCCCTGGAAACCGCCCTCGTGCGGCTCGAGGGGGAGCTGGGACGCGTCCCAAGCGATGACGAGGTAGCCGCCGCCCTTGATCTCGATATGGAGGCCTACTTCGCGCTGATCGACGAAGTGAAGGTCGCCAGCATTCTCTCCCTCGACCAGCCGATCACAGGTTCTGAGGGGGAAACGACATCCCTCAGTGAAATGCTCGAAGATGACGAAGGAGAGAATCTTTCGGACCGAGTGGAATGGCTTGAGGCGAAGGAAGTCGCAAAACGAATGATTTCGCAACTAAAACAGCAGGAAAGGCTGATTATTGCGCTATATTACTATGAAGAACTGACTTTACGTGAAATTGGTGAAGTTCTGGGCATCAGCGAATCACGAGTTTCTCAAATACACAGCAGAATTATTCTCACCCTCAAGGGTAAACTTCGCAGTTTGTACGACGATAAGAGTCGTGAGTGACCGGAGGCTGATCGCGTGGTCAAACCGATTTACCTGCAAGACAATCTCAGCAAGGCGCCGCTCGCCCAGATCTATCAGGACCTGGAAAATCCGGGCGCCGAACGCCTTCGTGACCTCCATCGGATGATCACGCTCCGCGAGCAGGAGCGCGCCGAGCAGGAGCAGGCGCCGAAAATGGAGGAGCGCCCGGGGACAGTGGCGATTCACCCGGACGGATCCTCCCGGGGCCGCGGAGGACGGCAACAGACCGCGTCCAAACGCGCAAAAGGCGCGCAGGGCAAAGCGAAAGCCGGTCCCGGTGAACGTGAAAACGACCTTCGCTTCCGCCGTCCGGATGACGACAAAGGGAAGGGCGATAAACTGGATCTCGAAGGGTAGCCGGATGAGGGCTGAGAGCGCACAGAATAGCTTTCGCAGGTCGCGACGGGAGATTGCTTCGCGTCTCGCGCTTCTGCTGCTCGCGTTCTCTATCCCTGCGGCATCCGCCCTCGCGAACCGCCTCGTATCCGCGAGCGTCGGGACACGCAACAGAAATTCTTCGCTGCTCGTCCTCAAGTTCGACGTTCCCACGCAGCTCACCCTCGGCGGGCGAGAGGGGAGGTCAATCGTCCTCTCCGGCGGCAGCGTCCAGCAGGGTCCTGAGTCGTTCCACGCTTCGGGCCTGATCCGCAACCTGCGCGTTCAAGGCGGTGATATCGTCGTCGATGCGACCCGCTATGTCCGGGCACGCATGACTTCCGCCGGGGCAGGCATCTACCTCATCGTGCTGGAATCCGCGAAGGAGCCAGCGAACGCTCAACCGCAGCGTGCGACCCCCTCGACGCCCGAAGTGACCAAAACCGGGCAGCAGGCGCAACCCGCCGTCGAACGGTCGGAAAAACCGGTCAAGACGGCGCTGGCGGAACCGGAAAAGGAGCAACCCGTTGAACGGCAGGAAACTGCTCCTCCACCTCAAGTAACACCGCAGACAACGGAGCCTAGCACCCCTCAAACTCAGGAGTTCCAAACCTACCAACCGGATCTGACGCAGACCCAGGCCGGGTTCAGGAAGACCCTCGCCGATCTCTATGAGTGGGTTCCCGTGCATCCGGTCGTGCTGCCGACGACCGTGCAGTTCGCGCTGGAATTGTCGCAGCAGGGCAACCGGGACCGCGCGATTCTGCTGCTCGAATCGATCAAGCCGGAAGAACCCGAATTTGGCTGGAGTCGTATCGCTCTCGGCCGGATGATGGAGCAGGTCGGAGATTACAACAAAGCCCTCGACTACTACCGTGAGGCGCTCAGCGACCGCGAAACGGAGGGCGTAGCCGCGGTTCGGATCGCTCTCGCGTTCCAGGCCGTCGGCAACCGAACCGCTTCCGTGGGGCTGTGGGAGCGCGTGCTCGACATGAACCAGGGACAGATCTACGTCGAACCGTCCGAGATGCCCCAACCGCGCGCTGAACCTTCATCTTACGCGATGCAGACCCCGGCGGAACCCGTCGCCATCAGCCCGCAGGAACCTTCGACGCCCACGGAGCAGCCTCCCTCCACGGATACCACCGCGGAGTTGAACGCTTCCGCCGGAAAATCCGGTAAGGCCGCCGAACCGAAGAAAAACACATTCTCCTTCGTCCGTCTCTGGCCGTTCGCCATCGGATTCATCGCGCTCTCCGCGTTGCTCTATTTCGTCCTCAGCCGCTTGAAAAAGCGCCCCAGTGCCAAGGAATACGACATCCACCAGGATATGGCGAACCTCGGCCTCGATATCGAACTTGACGAAGAGCCCGAGCCCGCCGCCGGGCCGCGTGTGGCGGATATGTACGCCGCCCAGTCCGGCGAGGCTGCTCCGGAACCCGAAGAGGGGGTCGAACAGCACGAAGAGAAACCTGCCGGTGAGGGAGAAGAGGAAGAGCAGGAGGATGTCCAGCTCAATGAGATACCGGAACCGAACGATTTGAACATTGACACCAATGATTTCGATCTGAGCGACGACAAGGTAGCTCAAGTCCGCGAGATGCACGCTCAGGGCGCAACCGTGCGCGAAATTGCTGAAGAACTTGGAATTGGACAGGATGAAGTGCGCATGGCCATCCGCCTCGCCGAAGCCGGCCAATAGCTCCCGTCCTACCCGGCGGCAACTCTTTCCCTTCCGCAGGTGATCCCTTCCGCAATCCACTCCCAAAACACCCTCGAAGTGCTCTCGTAAGTCTTGCATTAACAGTTCCCTAAACGCCATACATTCCCGGCACGGCGTTTGCCGATCAGCTTGGTGTGCACTCTGGTTTACGGGGACCCAAGCATGATACGAGGCATTTACCACTCAGCGGCCGGAATGTTGCCGCGCTACTACCAGTTGGTCAATGTTTCCAATAACTTGGCCAATGCAACAACCACATCCTTCAAAGCCGACCGCCGTTATTTCAGCACCGTCCTGAACAATGAACTCGTCCAGCCGGGCGCGGGCAACCACGAAAAGCGGCTCGAGGACCTGGACAAGGGGTTGTACACCAACTTCAGCCAGGGGGCCATCAGCCCCACCGGCAACAAAACCGATTTCGCCCTGAACGGCACCGGCTATTTCGTCATCGAGAATCCCGAAACATCCGAGCGGTTCTACACGCGTGACGGGCGTTTCAAGATCAACAACCAGGGCGAACTGGTCACCTCCCTCGGGTACAAGGTGCTCGACGATTCCGGGTCATCCGTTATCGTCCATGACAGCAACTTTTTCGTTGACGATAAGGGCACCCTGTTCGTCCGTGGGTCGCAGACGACCGGCCTGATGCTCGCCGACTTTGAGGATCCGCACGTCCTGATCAAAAAGGGCGACAGCATGTACCAGACCAAGGATCCGAACGCCTACCCGATCCCCGCGGAAGACACGCGGGTGATCCAGGGAAGCCTCGAAGCGTCCAACGTGAACATCGTCGAAGAGATGGTGACCATGATCGACCTCAACCGCAACTACGAATCCTCTCAACGCGCGTTGATGGCGCAGGATGAATCTCTTGGCAAGCTGATCAACACGGTGCCGCGGTTCTAGTCCGCAGCGCCGTTCGAGGTAGTGGAGGAAACGGACCATGATGAGAGCACTCAGGACAGCGGCGAGCGGGATGTACGCACAGCAACTGTCCATCGACACGATCGCCAACAACCTGGCCAACGTCAACACGAACGGGTTCAAGAAATCGCAAGTCGAATTTCAGGACCTGATCTACCAGACCATCCAGGCGACCCATTCGGTGCGCAACCTGGGCACGGTGGTCCCCGCCGAATTGCAGATCGGGCACGGGGTCAAGCCGGTCGCCATCGAAAAAAGCTTCAGCCAGGGCAGTCCGGTGCAGACCGACAATCCGCTCGACCTGTCCGTCGAGGGCGATGGCTTCTTCCAGGTTAGGAAACCCGACGGATCCATCTCCTACACCCGGGACGGCAATTTCAAGCGGAGCCCGGATGGCCGCATGGTCACCAGCGACGGATACGTCCTCGATCCGGAAATCGTCTTCCCGGACGACACTACGCAGGTCGCCATCGATCGTGAGGGTTATGTCTACGCGAATGTCTACGGCCGGAACGATGCAATCGAACTGGGCCAAATCGAGCTCGCCCGGTTCACCAACCCGGCCGGACTGCGCGCTACGGGACAGAACCTGTTCACCGAGACGGAGGCCTCCGGCATCCCGATCCTCGGCAATCCCGGACAGGAGGGATTCGGCGATCTCAACCAGGGATACCTGGAGGGTTCGAATGTGGAAGTCGTCGAGGAGATGGTCAACATGATTGTCGCCCAGCGCGCCTACGAAGTCTCCTCAAAGGCGATCAAGACTACGGAAGACATGTTGTACCTGGCCAACAACCTGAAGCGGTAAACCGATGACGACGATGCGAACACTCCTGGCAGCCATGCTCTTCGGTTTCGCTGCCACGACAGCCGGTGCGGGAGGGGCACCCTTGTCCGTGACGGTTCGCAGCGCCGTTCAGAAGTGGCTGGAAACGCAGTGGGGAAAAGGACAGGTCGAGTTCGAAATCACGACCCGCCCGCGTTCCCTGAGAATCCCCGAAGGGGCGAAGCTGACTGTCGAGGGAGAATCGCTGCCGCGCGGAGTCTCGATTCTGTACCTCGAGGTGGATGAAGGCGGACTGCGGGTGCGCCGCGTGCCGCTCAGCGTGCGTGTCCACCCGAAAGCGCTCGTCCCGGTGGCGAAACACACCCTGAAGCGCGGTGAAACGATCCACGGCGACATGCTCAAATGGGAGCGAAGGGACGTTACCGATGTTCGCGGAGACTGGCCGCTGCACACCGCGAAACTGACCAGCGGTTCATACTGGATGCGGCGCACGGTTCGCGAAAACGAAGTCATCACCGAAGAAGCGGTTGAGCGCAAGCCGGAAGTGCTGCGCGGCGAACCGATCACGCTGCTGGCGCGGCAGGGTAAGGTGAATATCGAAACGACCGGGATCGCCATGGAAGACGGACGCAAGGGCGACTGGATTCGTGTTGAAAATCCGCAGTACAAGACGTTCCTCCGCGCCCAGGTTACGGATTTGGCAACTGCAGTCGTGGGTCCAACCGCGACGAGAGGATCACGATGACTGGAATTCGCAGGCGTGGGGTGCTCGCAGCGCTGCTGTTGATCGCGCTGCTGCCCGCGACTTCGACGGCTCAGACGATGAAAGAGGTCGTCGCCAGGTCGTTCTACGCCGACAAAAAGGCGTTCAACGAAGGCGACATCATCACCGTCCAGATCGTTGAATTCGCCCAGGGCACAAACCAGACAAACGCCAAAACCAACTCCGACAACCGGCTCGACGCCAACAGCAATCCCTCGAGCGTCAGCTGGCTGCCGGATTTCGGCCTCACCAGCCAGATGACCAACCGCCACACCGCCGAGGGAGAGATCACCACCAAGGGATCGCTCGAGAGCAAGATGACCGCGGTGGTCACAGAGGTCCAGGACAACGGCCTGCTCTCGATCCAGGGCACCCGGGTCGTGGATGTCAACGGTGAAAAACAGACAACTGTGCTGACGGGACTCGTCCGCCCGGAGGATGTTTCCGCGGACAACCTGGTCTTCAGCTACAACATCGCAAACGCGCAGATCTCGTACAAAGGCAAGGGCATGGTTTCCGAGGCGGGCAAGCCCGGAATCATCGCCAGGATCTGGAATTGGATATTCTGATGAACGGAAATCGCTTCACAGCCATCCTGCTGATCGCCCTGCTCCTCGTCCCGGGATTTGCGATCGGGCAGTCAAGGATCAAGGATCTCGCCGACGTTGAAGGTCTGGGATCCATGCCACTCGTCGGGTATGGCCTCGTCGTCGGGCTTGAGGGCACCGGGGACAGCCCCCGCTCGCTCTTCACCAACCAGGCGCTCTCGAACATGCTCGAGCGCTTCGGTATCAGTGTCACCAGCGACAAAGTGCGCACCCGAAATGTAGCCGGCGTGATGGTCACCGCAACCCTCAACCCCTTCACCAAAGGCGGCCAGCGTGTGGACGTCAATGTCTCTTCGCTTGGCGACGCCCGCAGCCTGCAAGGCGGGACGCTGCTGCTCACCCCGCTCGCAGGCGCCGATGAGCATGTTTACGGCGTCGCGCAGGGGCCGATCAGCATCGGCGGTTACGCCGTCGAATCCGAAGGGGTGAGCGTCCGTCAGAATGCCGCCGCCGTGGGACGGATTCCCGCAGGTTTCCTCGTCGAGCGTGAGCTCGGAGTCTCGCTGGATGGCCTCGAACAATTCCGCTGGTCTCTGCGTGAATCCGATTTCACCACCTCGCGCCGGATCGCGGAGGCGATCAACACGTCAACCGGCCAGACGATCGCCACCGCCATCGACCCGGTGAGTATCGAAGTCAACGTCCCGGCGAACTATCCCGGTGGCGCCCTCGGCCTGATCGCAGACACGGAATCGCTGCCGATCACCGTCGACATCCCCGCGCGGGTTGTGATCAACGAGCGCACCGGAACCGTGATCATCGGCGAAAACGTGCGCCTCTCGAGCGTCGCAATCAGCCACGGAGCTCTTTCGATTTCGATCACCAACGCCCCCGTCGTCAGTCAGCCTGGCGCATTCAGCCCCGGCCAGACAACGGTGCAGCGCGCGACACAGGTGCAGGTGCAGGAGCAGGGAACAGGCGTTGTCGTGATCCAGCAGACGGCCAATGTCGGCGACGTCGCGGGCGCGCTGAACAGCCTCGGCGTGACCCCGCGTGACATCATCGCGATCTTCCAGGCGCTGAAAAAGGCCGGGGCGCTGCAAGCGGATCTGGTGATCATCTGATGAGCAGCAATTATTCACTTGAGGCATTGCGCAGCGATGCCACGCAGCTCTGGGCGAATCAGCCCGTGCCGAAAAACGTCACGGACCCCGAAGCCTACAAGGCGGCACGCGGCTTCGAAGCCTATTTCGCACGCTACCTGATCAATCAGCTGAAGGGCGATATGAACCTCGTCGGGGGCAAGGGATATGGCGGGGAGATCTATCAGGACATGTACGTCGAGTCTCTCGCCAGCAAGATCGCCTCGACCGGTTCGCTGGGCATCGCCGAGATGATCTATAGGCAATTGATGCAGAAAAAGGGAGAGGAACCCTTCAAGGCGGACGATCAGAAGCTGAACCCGCTCCAGTCCATTCAGAAGCTGTCGATCCCGTTCGCGAAGGACGGCCCGCCCGTCTCGCTGAAGATGATCCGCTATCACGATTACGTCAGCGAGGCGGCCAACCGCTTCGGGCTTGAGCCGGAGCTGATCTATGCGGTGATGCAACAGGAATCCGGCGGCGACACCAACGCGGTCTCAAAGGCCGGGGCGAAGGGACTGATGCAGTTGATGGACACGACCGCCGAGCAGATGGGCGTCCGCGATGCCTTCGATCCCCGCGACAACATCATCGGCGGGGCGAAATACCTGAGGGCGCAGTTGGACCGCTTCGGCAATCTCGACACGGCGCTGGCGGCCTACAACGCCGGTCCCACTGCGGTGTCCGAGTACGGTGGCGTGCCGCCGTTTAAGGAGACTCAGGATTACGTCAGAAACGTTTCCTCGATCTATGGACGGCTCAAACAGGCCGTGCAGCAGCAGGCGGACAAACAGGCGGATCGTAGCGGCGATGCTGAACGCACGTCGGCCGCGTCCCGAGTCCTGCAACTGTCCAAAACGGATGGAGAGAGGTGAGCATGGATAAGGAATTGATTGCGAGCCTCGTTGACCTGATCAAGCGGGAGGAGGGATTCCTCTACGACTTCCTCGACCTGCTCGAGTCTCAAAAGGCGCTCCTGGTGAAAAACAAGGTCGAGGAATTCGAGGTCACGGTACGCCAGCAGGAGGAATTGATCGAGCAGATTCGCGCGCTCGAAACCGAACGGATCGGAGTCGTGCAGCAGATCGCACGGGGGATGAAGATCGAGGACAACAAGGTGACGATCACCCGCCTCGTCGAAATGTCCCTCGGACAGGTGAGTGACGAATTAAAGAACGTTAAGAAAAATATGACACAGCTCGTCGATCGCATTCGACGGGCGAATCAGGTCAACCAGTATCTGATCAAGCGTTCCCTGAACCGGGCTCAGCGGTCCATCGATCTGCTGATCGATGAGGGGCTCCGGGACGTGATTTACGAACAAGACGGCAAAATCCGCGGACAGGACCGCCGTTCGTTGATGATTAACAAAACCCTCTGAGGACCGAGATGTCGACGACGTACAACAGTTCACAGCTGCCAACCTCCCTCACGGGCATCATGCAGATGGCCCGCGACGCCCTGCTCGCGCAGCAGGCGGCGATGAACGTGCTCAGCCACAACGTCGCCAACGTCGACACCGAGGGATACCACCGGCAGCGCGTCTCGCTCACAAGCCGCTATCCACTGGAAGGGTACGGGGGTACCTGGGGGCAGGGCGTAAACATTCAGCAGGTCGAGCGCTCTTACCAGTCGTTCATCACGCGACAGGAGCGCACCGAGGTCGGCAATCTCGGCCGCTGGGAAACCGAACGCGATATGCTGATGCGCGTCGAGGAGCTGGTCGGAGGCCTCACGGACTACGGCGTCGGCAACGCACTTACGGAATTCTGGAATTCGTGGGAAGACCTGGCGAACGATACCGACAGCGTTACCGCACGGCTGAACGTCATCGGACGCGCCAAGGATCTCGGCACGTCATTCGGCAACACCTACACCGATCTCGACAACATCCGCAAGGAAGTCAACGTCGAGATGAAATCCCAGATCGATACGATCAACAATTACGCCCGGCGCATCGCCGCGTTGAATCAGCAGATCTATACCATTACCGGCCGCAGCCAGAACCCGAACGACCTGATGGACCAGCGAGACCAGCTCGTCAAGGAACTCGGTAAAATGGCGAACATCACCATCGAAGAGGAATCCAACGGCTCCTTGACCGTCTACCTCGGCAGCGAGACCCTGGTGTTCCGCAACGAGTTTCGGACACTCGACTGGAAGGTGGACAGCACGGGATCGACCGGGCCCTCGGGCGGGAATGTCGTCTGGTCCGACGACCAGCGGCAGGTCCAGCTCTATTCCGGACAACTGTACGGGGCGCAGCAGGTGAGGGATTATGTCACCGAGATGCTCTCCAAGCTGGATGATCTCGCGAACACCATCCGCGACGAGGTCAACGCTCTGCACGAAACCGGTATCGGGCTGGACGGGACGACGGACAACGCGTTCTTCCGCACCGATCTGGACGGCGCGCAGAGCCTGCAGGTCAATGCGGACCTGCTCAACGATCCCCAGAAGGTTGCCGCCTCGGCGGTGTCCGCGACCGGAGACAACTCCCTCGCGCATGACATCTTCAACCTGCAGTTCGAAGAGCATTTCGACCAGGGGCAGTCCAATTACAACGACTACTACCAGCAGCTCGTCGTCGAACTGGGAAACAAGATTGACAATGCCAAAACCCGCGCCGACGCATCCCAGGCTTCGCTTGAACAGACCGAGTCCTGGCAGCAGCAGTATACGGGCGTCAATCTCGACGAGGAGATGACCAACATGGTCAATGTCCAGTATGCGTTTACTGCGGCCTCAAAGGTGAATTCGGCGGTCGATGAGATGATCCAGACACTGCTGGCGTCCGTCTAAAGCATCGGAGTTGAGCTATGCGCGTCACCAACCAGATGAAACGCAACCAGCTTCTGATCGACCTGAATCGGCTTCAGAACGACGTCTTCGTCTCGCAGCAGGTCCTGACCACTGGCACCGAGGTTGCCAAGCCTTCGGACAACCCGTCCGATGCGCGAAGGATCATGCTGCTCCAGAACTCGAGCAGCCGACGCGATCAGTACCTCCAGAACATTTCCGACGGCGTCGCGAGGATGAGTTACTCCGAAATCCAGACGCAGTACGCCCAGGACCTGCTCGTGGAAGCCCGCACAATTGCGCTGACCGCCTCCAACGGCGCCACCACGGACAGCGACCGCGCGTCCATGGCCGAGCGCATCGACGGCATGATTTCCGAACTGCTCTCGATCGCTAACAGCGCGCACGAAGACCAGTACATCTTCGGTGGCTTCAACACCCAGGACCCGCCCTATCAAGCGATCTTCGACCCCACCACCAACGATGTCATCGGGGTCCAGGATCAGCCGCAGAACATGGACGGCGAGGTTTACCGGACCACCGCAGACGGCCAGCAGGTGCGTATCAACGTTCCCGGAAAAAACCTGTTCATGACCGGCACAACCGGGGATTCGGGAGACATGTTCCAGATCCTCATTGATCTGCGCGATGCACTCCGGGACGGCGTCGATAATGACGAGCTCCAACAGAAGCAGCTCGATCCGCTCGATCCAAGCTACGATCCTCTGGCGACCTGGTCGCCCGCCCAGTACGACTCGCTGACGACGATTCAGCAGTCCCTGCAGCGGCTGGATGACGCCGCGGAAACGGCGAGGAACGTTATCACGCGCATCGGCACCGACGTCCAGCGCCTCCAGGCCACCGAAAACCGGCACCAGGATGTCGCGGTCAAGGAGCAGGAGCACCTCGGCGACACCCAGGGTGCCGACCTGACCGAGTGGATTTCAAAATTCCAGATGCAGACCCTCGCTCTGCAGCAGGCGATCCAGGTGGGCAATACAGTCCTTCAGTCGTCATTCGTGAACTTCATGCAATAGGAGCGGGCGCATGCCGGACAAGCGTGACCTGAACCGAGACGCCGCTGAATTTGCTTCGCGTTTTACGGAGAGCAGCCCGGAAGAGAGCTCCGGGGACAGCGTTCAAAATGTGCTCATCCTTGCCCACGCGATCCCCACGCTGGCGAGCATCGGAGAGAAAAAGCGGGCTACGGACGCCGCGTTGAAGCTGCTCCGGATGCGCGACGATCGCGGTGGCTGGGATGACCCCTTACCCACGGTGATCGCTCTGGAAGCGTTCGTCGCCCTCCGGCTGCGTGGAATGGACCTGGACGATGGCCCGCAGGCTGTCGAGTACGCCGTCCGTTTTCTCCGCGATTCACGCCCGCTGGAGCTGCTCGAGCATGAGCTTCGCCTCGCGCGCAGCCTCGTTCT
>Ga0315555_1001973_pt1 | contig 14679 bp, 12 predicted proteins | sample SalMarSW160380MG_FD_202113 | JGI IMG/M metagenome (GOLD analysis project Ga0315555, IMG submission 202113) | Salt marsh sediment microbial communities from the Plum Island Ecosystem LTER, Massachusetts, United States - Salt Marsh Sediment SW1603-80 ... | reverse complement strand
GCGTTTACGTTGACTTCGGTGATTTTGCAGTTTTTGAATTCTTTTGCTTCGCCTAGTATGTTTTTTACGGTGACGTTGTTGCCTTCGGTTTTTGCGTAGACTACATCTTTGAAGAGGGTTTTTCCGTCGAGGATGACTTTGAATTCGCACATTTTGTGTTCCCGAGTGGAAAAGCGTTTTTCTTGGTTATAAGGGCTTTGTTTTTTGGCTTTGCAGTTGGTTTTTGCTGCTGGGCTTAGATAAGTAATTGTTTAATCCTTCAAAGCATAATTGCATAACTCCTGATTGAAGTTTTGGGACATTTATAAAGGGCGAAAATAATGCGATTAAGAATTTGTTAGATTTTGCTGTCCATCGAAATCTGATTTTGGTTTTTCCATTAACTGGCTCAAAAGTGTATTCCCCAGCACCAATGAAGTCTCCTTCAAAGAAGTCCATTTTGATTCTCGATAATGTCTGTGATTCTCCCTGTAAAGGTTGGAGTTCCAAAGCGATGTATTTTGAAGTCAAGTACGGACCCTTTCTGAAGTATTTTCTTGTCTCCCCTTAATTTTTCTTCTATGTGCGGCATCTTCCATTTAGAATAACTGCTCGTATCTAAGAATGCTCCAAAAACCCGTGATACTTCAGCGTCTATTACTGCTTCAGTTACAGCATCAAAATTTGGCGTCTCCCTTCCCCCTTTTACCTTGCTTAAGTTAAGCCTATAAACGGTTTTGGGTTTGGGCTCAAAATTTAGTTAAGATAATTTCAATTTAATTATAAAGTAAAAATAAGAAACTGGAGTGGATCAACATGAAAATTCTATTTGTATGTTCTGGAAATGCTTATCGTAGCCCATTAGCGGAAGCATTTCTTAAGAAACTGAGACCAGACTTAGAGATTGATTCTGCAGGACTACATGTCATTATTCCTATTTCGAGACAGGTACGAGAGTACTTGGCAAAACAAAATGCTACTCAATATCTCAAGAGAACTCCTCAAAGTATAGATAAGAAGAAACTGAGAGACTACGATTTAATTGTGGCTATGGAACATATACATAGGAATGCGATTTTGAGCATTTGCCCAGAATGCAAGGGCAGAATTGTTGAGTGGAATATTGAAGATCCCTACTTCCTAGAGAGTGAAGACGCTAAAAATATCTACGCGCAGATCGAAAATAAAGTTGAGGAATTAGCTAAATCATTGTAATTATTTCCCAATTTTGTAAATTTTCGAAACCAAATATTCGAGATTTCAATATCCACCAAATCAGTTTTGTTTAGGTTTGGGGATTAAAATTTAATTCCCATTTTTTGTAGCGGTCGAACTTACTGTTATGTCAATAATAACTCTTTTATTTATTCAGCGAATAAAGGGAATACTGTGGTTTAGATGTCGATCAAGTACAAGGACATTCGCTGGAAGAAAGTTGTTTGCGAAAACTTAACCGTAGGCGAGGTAAAAGAAGTTATAATCGACCCCTCCCAATGGAAGGTTACTCATCTTGAGGTCGAACTTACTAACGACGCTGCTGAACTGGCTTTAGGCGTTCGAAAAGGCGGAATACGAAATCTACTGGCTGTATCGGCCATAGGTAGCACGGGCAAAACGATAAAGCTGAAGGTGAAAAAAGGACAACTCCAAATCTATCTAAAGGCTCCAAAGCCGAAATCATAGCGCGCGCAATGCTAAAATCAAGTGAGCTTTATTAGAAGCTACTCACTTTCCCACCTTTTTTGTTGGCTTCTAATCAAAAATAAGATAATGCGTGTTGTTAATAAGGACTCAAAGCGTCTGTCCAAATTTTTTAGTAGAACAACTTTGCCCACGTTCTATTTGCTAGGATGTGACAATGGAACAGAAATATTATTGTGTTCTGAAATAGCATAATGAGACTTTGAGGAGTTCAACATGAGTGAAAGGAAGGCTCCAGGTTGGTTGCGTGCTCTAGACATTGTTTTTGGTTTGATCGCCATGATTCTTTTCGTGTTTTTCCTGAGATAAGTAATTATAATTCATGAGTATTATACGCTTTAAGTTACAATTGGTTTAATGATGATTTCAGATGCCTGAAGAAAGCTCTTCGAATGTTGACATATTCGGTCTCTTATCAGTCGACAAGGATGAGGCGAAAAAGAAGCGAAGAGAAGAGCTTTTGGCTTCTTCGGGCGTGAAAGAATTCTTTGCGGAAGGAAACATTAGCATTGACAAGCGGACGTGTTGGGGGCTAGAATGCAAGCTGTGCATTAAGGCATGTCCGACTAACGCGTTGTACTGGAAGGCGGGTGAAGTTGGGATTGTTGAGGATCTATGCGTTTACTGCGGCGCCTGCGTTTTATGCTGCATGGTGGATGACTGCATAAAAGTTGAGAGAAAACGGGAAGACGGCAAGGTAGAACGGTTTAGCAAGCCGACTGAAGTTGTGAAACTTGAGGACAAAATTAACACGAAGAAACGTTTTGAACGTGTAAGAGAACTTTTTCCTGCCGCTGAGAGGTACTGCGAGAAGTACAAACAGCATGAGTGGAGATAGTTTAGCCCGAGTTAAGAACCTAAGATAACTTTCGGTTTGGGATTAAATTTTATATTTACCACATGTTATATAGCTAACATAGTTGGGGGGAGACTTGTGAAACTTGTAACGGTCCTGTTACCAGAAGCTTATCTTGAAGGGTTAGATGAACTTGTTAGGGCTAATATGTATCCGAGTAGAAGTTCGGTCATACGGTCAGCAGTCAGGGATTTGCTGAGAAAAGAGCTCTGGGAAAAACGCGGAAGATAAACTAACTTATTATCATAAAAAAGGTGATTTCTGACATCACGCGCGTAGACAGTTTAAGTTAAATAGGGGGATCGCTTCTCTAAAGACCTAATTTGCAGAAATAACCCTATTATGAAAATTTAACAGTGAATTAACTACTTTTTGAGGCATTTCAGCTTTAACAGTCACAGGAAGACGCATATTCTGCCAAATCTCCCCTGCAAGAGGTTCTTGACCATAAGGGTATATTTGCGCCTTAAATTTCAAAATAAGCCCTGAATTAGCCTTCATTGTGTTAAACTGGACTTCTGGTGCGTTTCTTAAAATCCACAAAGGAGTTATATCCAAATACTTACACATTTCAAGTTTATTCAAAAACTCGTCAGCCTCCATTATTAGGGCAAAGTGTTTTTTACTTTACATTTTTTGTTTGCTCTCGGCTAACTTGAAATAATTTGGAGAAGAAAACGAGCCAGTCTAGTGCTTGACGAGAGCTGTTGCGTCTTCGCTTACTGTACTACAAAACCAGCAAGTGTATAGTTTACCTATGATTCTACTTTTACAATTGAATAGACGTTTTTATAAGGTGTTTAGTTTGATGCGTTTTTTAAGCAGCAGGAGCTGCTTTTTTTCAGAAAGAAAGGCAAATTAAGCGGATATACACTTTCGGTTATTGTATGGCAAAAGCAACATGAAATAAGCTCCATCAATTTAGCAAGAAAGATTAAATCTGCTGATGGGTTAGGAGAACATTTTGCAATTTTTCTGCAATTAAGCCTTTAATCTTTACTTTAACAATAAAGAGTATTATCTTATATAACTTAATGTTTGCTTACTCCGAATATGCGTGGTTGTATTAAGACAAACATAAAGGAGGAAAGGTAAAAATGAAAAAAATCGCTGTAACTTTTGCTTTGGCAATTAATATGTTACTTGTTTTATCCCTATTTTTGATGCCGATACCGAGTGGTGTAAGTGATCCTTACCTTCCCACAATTGATGGAAACAAAGTTTATGTCGAAAATTCTGATTGTTACATCTCAGCGACGCCGTACATGCTAACCGCGGACGGGTACGTCTACTTGAACGTGGTCAGTAAAACGTACGAAGGAAACGTGGACTTCTGCCTTGGCTTTGAGGGCAGTTTCGGCTACCCGACAAGCCTGGAACTCTATGACCCGAGAGTAGAGACAACGCAACACGAGTTAGATCTCAGCCCGTATTTTAATGATTCTGCGTGTCAAGTAGGATACAATTATACGCGCACTTCAGGAAAAAACGTTTATGACGGTTACGTGTGGGCTTACCGCAACACAAGCATCGTTAACGAAAAGAATCAGACCGTAGATACAGACTTGAGTCGAGTTTTGCTTCAACATTATGATGTTGCCGATTTGGACGCTCAGATGGTTTATTGGAACACAACGCAGACTTTCTATTGGAGGGAAATTGGAAATGAAATGGACTTTGAGAATAGAAGCTTTGATTTTCAGGGCATGGATACTTGGTATCTCAGCAGTGCTGTTATTCAGAAGAATAGGAATTACTATTTGAGAATGTGGTTGACTGTTGTTCCGACGTTATCCAATTATGTTCACGAGTTTTTTGTGGCTTTTAAGCCCAGTGAAGAAACATTGGAACAGGCAGTCGCCAGCAAGCATTTCTGCTATCTGGACCCTTGGTACAGCACCAGTTGGAATTATCGGAAATCTCATGTCATTGAACATTCTGCAGGCGCTGGGACAAACTATCAGATTAGGCTTCTTGTCTATTATGGTTCTGGCACGGATTCTGGTGGGACTGTGTATTTGGGTGGTAAATGTCAACCTGATTTTGATGATGTTAGGTTTACTGATGATAACGGCGAGACATTGCTTGATTATTGGAGGGAGAGCAAAACAGACTATGGTAGTGCGGTATTTTGGGTTGAAATCAAAGACGATCTAAGCACTACGGATCGCACATTCTACATGTATTATGGGAATGCAGGGGCTGGAAATACTTCTAATTTCGATGCTACATTTATTTTCGGGGATCCTTTTGACAGCAGCACTTTGAGCACTAGCAGGTGGCCGACCAGAACTGGAAGCCCAACATACTGGATAGATTCGGTGTATCACTTTATAGAGTTCTACGATATGGCCGCTAGCAACTGGTGGAACGGTAAAGGCTTTCGTTCCAAATCGTTTTCGCTTCCGAGCTCTTGGCGTATAGAAAGCGCCTATGGCATGTACCAGCCCTTTTGGATGGTGCATTACACTGAAACTGCCAACGAGATTTTTGGAGGCCTATTCAACGTTGAACATTCAGATTTTAGTACAGCTGACTATGGCGTTGCTTATCTTAGCTTGCGGGATCATTGGGCTGGTGACACGAACTGGCTTTATACGGCTGGTGTTGGTGGCAATGTGGATTATGACAGTGGTGTGCAGAGTTTTTACCAGTATGTTTTAAAAACCCTTCAATTTAAGAAAGTAAATGGATACATCACCGTTACCGTGGATGGGACGGATAGAGTTAACGAGTATAACTCTGAAAGTGCATATTACGTTCACCTTGGTCTTGCGCGATATTCTACGTATCCTTTCGGGTTAGAGCGCTTTTACGCTTTCAAGATTAGAAAGTTTGTTGCTGATGAGCCTGATCATGGAGCGTGGGGACCAGAGCAACAAGGCTACGCAAGCATAATATGGGGTACTGGCTATTATCCAGCAGGTTACCTTGGCGGAGATGCTGAAAAAAACCTTTCCGAGGATGTTTGCGACTACATTGAGGGCTTGTTTGGGGATACAGGAATATACGATAAATTAAATAACTATTGGGGGAGTCAAACACAGCCATCAAATGTTTATAATACTGTAGAACAAACTGAGGATTACTACGCCTATACAACGGTCTTTTACAAGGGACACACTTTGAAAAATTGCAGCTGCGACGTTCAGGGTTGTGATTTAACCCATTGGGGAATTTATGATTGGGAAGGCACTGGTTGGCCCGATACCAGCAATTATATCAAAGATTGGGCGATACACGAGAAGCTTGGCAGTAAAAACACTGGGTTTCTGTTCCTCTGGGCCTGCGGCGTTGGTGCTGAAATTTATGAAGGTGGATACGAGGGTGGTCACAGTTTTGGTATGATAGCATCTTGGATGGGCACCCTTGACTTAGTATTCAATGGATATACTGATCATTCTGATACTAGTGATCGTTGTTTCATATCGTTTGAAAATGTGTCAATTAACTTCATTGAATCCACAGGATATGATAGCTGGAATTACGGTGACTTTGCAGAGAAGTTCTATTACTATGCCTTAACAGGAGGGTTTTCGATAAAAGTCGCTCTCGATTTAGCTGCAGAAGACACACATGGTGGGAACTCTTTCGGTAATTGCCAGCTTTACACGGGGTATGAACTGGATAATCCGGTTTACGATCCAGAGCACCCAGAATGGGGACCACCAACTCTTTGGTGTTATATGCGCGTTTGGGGCGATACATATAGTTATATACCGCATTGAAGGAGTGAGATAGTGAATGAATCATCCTATTAAAAAGAAATTCTATGTAACTTTGATTCTAGCAATGGTATTAGCATTTTCTTTTACACAGATACCTACCGTATACTCAGTAACAACAGTTGACCCCCAAGAAGTGCTTGTTTTCTTGAAAGACGTAGTCAAGCTAGATATTACAAAATATGAAGCAAACCTGACGACAACACTATCAAGTTATCCCCCTGAACTGGGTGGTATAGAACAAGTGACTGGGGAATACACGCTAGAACTCGAAGATAGCAAATTAGAGATACTCTTTAAATTCAGAAATGGCACTCTTTGCTGGTGTCTCATGGACGTGCTTCAAGGTTCACCGCACTATGTCCAACCGTTATCTACAGATATTTGTGAAGATGCCAAAGATTTCCTTCAAAGATACCAAACATTTACGGGAGACCCAGAAGTGGAAAGGATGAGAGACATGCTAGATATGGTTGACGGAACAAGAAACGCGATAGAAATATCCGGCAATGTGAAGCTTGAGGTATCAATTAACTCGTTTTCTTCTTCGCTGGATTGGGAGTATACATTCAATGGTGCAGATTACTCGGGAATAATTATTAGTTTTCGAAACGGATCTTTTTATGCGTTCAAGGATGACCGAAGTTACTATACGATAGGTGGCACCGACGTGAACGTCTCTAGAGAAGAAGCCATAAACATTGCATTGAAACGTGCTGAAAATTTCTCTTGGACAATTGACGGCGTGGAAGTAAGCGACTTCAATATAGTGAAAGAACGGATAGATGCGGAATTGCTAACTAGGTGTAGAGAGCCCTTAACATTGTATCCTTACTGGCTACTTACTTTGCCTCTTGATGACCTATATCCAGGTCTAGTCTATGCAATTCAAGTTAAGATCTGGGCAGATACGGCAGAAATCATTGATTGCCACCCGTTGGTCTTTGGTGGGGAGATTCCCTTAGACGCATCGCCTTCCGCACAGCAAGTTGAGGGCACGGCGCCACTAATTGACACGCTTATAATCGCAGTAACCGTTGCAACCATAAGTGCGATTGCCATCGGGATAATAGTAATCAAGAAAAAACGCAAATAACTACTCCTCCTTTTTTATTCTTAAATAAGAATAAAACCGTGTCTGCTATTGGAGCTTATTCTTGTTTTGAAAAAAACTTTAAGTTCCTGTTTGAGTATATCTTCTATTATAAATCCTAAGGCACTACTAATGAATAAAACTATTCAAGGTTTAACAATTACACTTATTGTTACCTTTTTATTTCCTTTTTTTATCCCAGAAACTAAGGCAGCTGGAGATTATTGGACATCTATGTCCCCTATAATAACTGCAAGGACTGGCGTAGGCGTTGCAGTAGTAGACGGCAAAATTTATGCAATTGGCGGTCGTAACGATTGGATTAGCCCTTACCTTGGCACAAACGAAATGTATGACCCCGCAACGGATACTTGGACAACAAGGGCTTCGATGCCTACGCCGAGAAAAAACTTCGCCATTGCCGTTTACAAAAACAAAATCTACTGCATAAGCGGTGAGAGCGACTACGACCCAGAGAGTTTAGGCGGCATATACACTGATGTCAATGAGGTTTATGATCCAGCCACAAATACGTGGGAAACAAAAGCATCCATTCCGACTCCTCGATATGGAATGTGCGCGAACGTTGTTGATGGCAAGATCTACGTTATGGGCGGAGGTCTCTACATCAGCACCTATCCATTTAACACTTGTTGTGGCCTCAACGAGGTTTACGACCCTGAAACCGACACTTGGACCGAAAAAACCTCGTTGCCCACATCGGTTCTCCATGCTGCATCTGCTGTCGTAGATGGCAGAATCTATGTTTTCGGAGGACAAGGTGGACTTTTCATGGGTGGTTGGCATGACTATAATATGGTCTATGACGTTAAGAATGACTCGTGGTCTATGGCAGCGCCTATTCCAGTTGGGTGCGAGAGATCTGCTGCGGGGGCAACCACAGGCATCTATGCGACAAAGAGGATCTATGTTTTCGGCGGTTTCGCTGAGGCCTCATATACGCCACAGAATCTGACTCAAGTGTACGATCCGGAAAACAATGTCTGGAGCAGTGGAACCGAAATGCCGACTCTTCATGCTAATTTTGGTGTTGCCGTTGTAAATGACGAATTGTACGTTATTAGCGGAAGCCAAGTAAATATAGGGCCGCCATCTGTGACAAATGAAAAGTACACGCCGGCTGACCATGAAAACCCCACTTCGCCTATTCCGTCGCCTTCACCCTCCCAAGAACCCACTTCACCAATAGAGCCTTTCGCAATAGCACTAGTCGCGGTTGTTTCTGTATCCGCAGTCGTTGTGGGCGCTGTTTTGCTCCTCTGTAGGAGACGCCGTTGTAAAGCTGTTCAACAAAAGGATATTGCTAGATAATCCGCGTGTTTGGGGTGACGGGAATCACGTAATACCAAGTTAGATCGGAGGAAAAAAAGAAACATGTCTATACGTAAAGAGTTTCAAACAATTGCGGTTCTAATCATAGTTTTGAGCATCTCCATACAAGTTCCTTTTGCACTTTCAGAAGAAACAGTCGATACAAGCGAAGTGCTATACTTCTTGAAAGATGTCGCCAATATTGATGTAAGCAAATATGAACCAAAACTAGTTACAACAACATCGGAAAATCCGCCTGAACTAGGTGGCATCTCACAAATCACGGGCCAGTATGACCTTGAATCCGAAGAAAGCACGATAAACGTGCTATTCAAGTTCAGAAATAACACACTGTGCTATTGCTCAATAACGGTGGTTGAAGGCGAGACTCACCAAGTCGAAGATTTACCCGCTGATATTAGTGATCATGCTGATGGCTTCCTTCAAAGATACCAAGCATACACAGCGGACTCAACAATAGAAGCAATGAGAAGCACATTGGACACAGTTGACGTGACAGAAAATGGCGTAAAGGTAGAGGGCAACATAAAGCTTGAGGTGACAGTAGATCCACTCCTTACCTCACTAAGTTGGAAGAACACGTTTAATGGTGCAGACTATACAAGTTTAAGCCTCAGTTTTAGAAATGGGACTTTTGCCGCGTTCAGAGATGACCGGAGCTATTTCAAGATAGGTGGCACCGACGTGAATCTTTCTGAAGAAGAAGCTGTTGACCTCGCATTGCTTCACGCTAAGGACTTGTGGTGGGAGCTTCCAGACGGAACAAAAGTTACGGATTTCACCATAGTAGAAGACAAAATCGGAGCTGCGTTGCTTACTCAGCCTAGAGAACCGTTGATGCTGTATCCTTACTGGCTGGTTATTTTGCCTCTTGACAAGATGTATCCGGGCTTTATTACCCAAATCATGTTTCAGGTGTGGGCTGACACCGGAGAAGTAATCACTTGCACTCCTCTTGGTCAGGGCGGAGACGTACCGATGAATGTGTCTCCTTCAACACCTGACGGTGGCGCTACGCCTCCAGCTCAGCAGGACGGTGAACCCACGCCTTCCATGGATTTGCTAATTGTCATTACAGCTGTTACTGCTATAATGGTGGTCGCTGTGACTATACTGGTTTTCAGGATAAAGAGAAAAAACTCAGCGGCCTAACAACAGTTAACATCACGTTAGTCAAAGCAAATCCCACGCATTGACCACAATCGCCGCATCGAAAACATGAAATTACGTTTTTCAAAGAGCCAAAACGGTTCGAAAATCTAAATAATAAACGCTGAACCGTTATGATAAAGTCATACATTCTGCTTTATGTTTAAGCGCGTTTATCTCGCTTGTTTGATTGCCAAACAGAGTTTTTCGGCTGCCTCACCTGGCTGCGGTGCAAGAGTTATGTCTCGTCCCACGATAAGGTAGCGTGCGCCAGCCTTAAGCGCTGTTTCCGCTGCTCCACCTTGAACGCCTATCCCAGGCGAGTATATGGGTACTTTTTCTCTCAGTATTTCGTGGATTTCCCTTATTTTTTCGGGGTACGTGGCACCTACCACTACGCCATCAGCATTCCATTTTAGGGCTTTTTTTGCGAAGGAAAGGTACTGCGCAGTTTTTGCGCCTGTTTCCTCGCTGTATATTTTCTGGCCGTAGCCTTCGTTTGCTCCTTTGTGGCTCATGTAGGCGAGGAGTATTACGCCGCGCTGAAGCCTGCGTGCTATGTCGAAGATGGGTTTTAAGCCTTCTTCCCATCCGATGAATGGATTAGCTATCAACGCGTCAAAACCCGCAGCGTAATAGTACTCTGCTATAACTTGGTTGGTTGCGCCGATATCGTTTACTTTGCAATCCATTATTGCACAAAGTCCTTTCTCATGGATTCGCGTTACGAGTTGTTGCACGCCGTCAAAAGTGCCGAGAGGAAGAACTAAGTGATGGTTAATTTTCACGGCGCATACGTACGAGTGAACTGCCTCTAGAACATCTTGGGCTTTGGCGAGTAGTTTTTCGCGATTCTCTGGGCTGTGAAAAGGAAAATCAAGCGCTAAAACAATGCTGGATTCTTTTTTCTTTGCAGTCTCTTCCATTTTTGCCCTAAACGACAATGTCCAACCCCCTTTCTTATTTCGGTGAGGAACCCATAACCTTTACTGTTTCGATGCCTCCGCTAGGCAACTTTCAATGTTTTTAATGATGGAAAAAGCGCTCTCATGGCGCGAAATTTAAATTTCCGATTCATCATCTTTTGGCTGAGAATTGAAGAAACGGTTCCTCCCGTGATATTCAAACATTGAAAAGTCCTAAGGAGAAAATTGCATGGGTAAAAGTCTCGCCGAGAAAGTCATCGCAGAGCACATAGCCGAAGGAAGAATGGAGCCTGGCGAACAGATTGGCTTAAGGGTAGATCACACTCTCACGCAAGATTCCACTGGAACCTTGGCTTATCTCGAGTTTGAGGCTATGGGCGTCCCCCAAGTCAAGACGAAGTTAAGCCTAAGCTTCATTGACCATAACATGCTGCAGAATGATTTCAGGAACGCTGATGACCACAGATATTTACAGGAAGTCGCAGCCAAATACGGCGTTGTTTTCTCACGCCCCGGCAACGGCATATGCCACCAGCTCTATCTAGAACGCTTCGCTAGACCAGCCTACACGCTGCTGGGAAGCGACAGCCACACGCCCACTGCTGGAGGAATGGGCATGATTGCCATAGGTGCTGGAGGACTCGATGTTGCCGCGGCTATGGCTGGAGAACCCTATTACCTGGAAATGCCAGCTATTATGGGAGTGAAGTTGGCAAGCGCGCTTTCGCCTTTCGTTTCAGCAAAAGACTTGATACTAGAAGTTCTGAAAAAATTGACTGTGAAAGGCGGAGTGAACAAGGTTTTGGAGTACTTTGGCTCAGGCGTTAAAACCTTAAGCGTTCCTGAAAGAGGAACAATAGCTAACATGGGAACAGAAACAGGAGCAACAACATCCATCTTCCCTTCGGATGAAGTAACAAGAGCGTTTCTAAGGAGCCAAGGAAGAAAAAACCAATGGATTGAACTTAAGGCGGACGACGGCGCGAGGTACAGTGAAGCCCTTGAGGTGAACCTTGGGAACGTTGAACCCTTGATAGCTCTTCCCCACAGTCCAGATAACGTAAAAGCAGTAAGCGAGGTTGAAGGGACGCCTGTGGATCAAGTCTGCATTGGCAGCTGTACCAACTCTTCGCTTCGCGACCTAAAAATGGTTGCCGCACTTCTGAAAGGCAAAAAAATCAGTGACAGCGTCAGCCTCACCATTTCACCAGGCTCAAGACAGGTTTTGGAGAATCTAGCCGCAAGCGGCGAACTCGTGAGCATCATTAGAGCAGGAGCCAGAATAATAGAGAACGCGTGCGGTCCATGTATCGGGATTGGTCAGGCACCGCCAACTGACGGCGTATCGCTTAGAACCTTTAATCGAAACTTCAAAGGCAGGTCAGGAACGCAAAGCGCCAAAGTTTATTTGGCGAGTCCAGAGACGGCTGTTGCCTCGGCCATATGTGGCGAGATAACTGACCCGAGAAAACTGGGGAAATACCCTAAGATAACTCTGCCAGAGAAAATCATAATTGACGACAACATGTTCATCTTTCCAACTGAAAAGTCATACGCAGGGAAAATCGTAAGAGGGCCTAACATCAAGCCTCTGCCCAACTTCCCGCCGATTCCGGCTAGGTTTAGGGGAGAAGTTCTGTTGAAGCTGGGCGATAATGTTTCAACCGATGATATTCTGCCGGGCGGTTCAGAAGTCATGTCGCTGCGAAGCAACATTCCTGCGATAAGCAAGTACGCCTTTCGCTATGTCGACCCGAGTTTTGCAGATAGAGCTCTAAAGAAAGGAGGCGGATTTATCGTTGGCGGCGAAAACTACGGTCAAGGCTCTTCAAGGGAGCATGCCGCGTTGGCGCCCAAATATCTCGGCGTAAAAGCCGTCATCGCCAAGTCGTTCGCGCGGATACATCTGACAAACCTAGTTAATTTCGGGATTGTTCCCTTGACTTTTGTGGACAAGCAAGATTACTCAAAAGTTGCTCAGGGCGACATGCTAGAGTTAGACGTTAAGGGTTTAAAGAGGAATATATGCGTGAAGAACGTCACGAAAGGTGCGGAGATCAAGGTTGAGCTTGACCTTAGCGACCGTGAAAAAAGCATGCTTAAAGCAGGCGGAAAACTAGTCACCATAAAAGCTAAACAATTGGAAAAATGAAGTTTAAGGCGTTTCCCCTTGAAAAGAGTTCACGGCTCGTTGTGCACTCTTGTTCCATGCAGACGGCTGCCTTAACTCTCAGAAAACAGTTTCAGCTTGGCAGTAACTCTTAACAGTCAAACCTTTACTTAATTATCTTTGAAACAAGAAGGTTTCGTTCATGAGCTACCGACCTCAAACGAGTTCACGTCGCAACGCTGGGCGAGGACGCGGAAAGGTGCACCACGAGAAGGCAAAGCGGAAAAGACAGAAACATCGTTCTGGCGGCAAATACCTGCTGGAAGAGAGTGAAGCTCCCACTTTCAAGGAGGTTGTGGAGAAAACTCTTGTCAGGCTGCGCAGCCTCGGAGGCCAGATTTTTGCGTTTTCGCCGTTCAGCCAGTATTTTGACGATTGGTTGTTGAGTCTGAAGAGCGTTCTCTCCGAGTTTGAGTCGAATCCAGCCGTAAACGTGGATGAAGAGTTCGTGAAGGAGATTTCACAAGTAATCGCTGACGTTGAGCTTAAACTTTCCGAGAGACGACGTGAGGAGGCTGTTCTCGAAAAGGCTACACGAAGGCTTGCGGAACAGAATAATCTTCTTGTTCAGATTGATACGGAATATGCCTCTGCAACCAATAAACTGGCGTCGAAAAGAAACAGTGAAATCAAACGCTTAACCCGCAGAGTCCATGACTTCGAAGAAGAACTTGAAGAGACCAGTCGAATGAAAGCAAGCATCTTCAGTCCCTTCGCGAGAAGGGCTAAGTCGCATAAAACAACTGAGGTAACTCGGAAACTGGATGCCGCTAAAAGCGAACTTAAGTCGGTCGCGAAGTCTTTTGAGATTGAGCAGGAAAAACTCCACGACGAGTATGAGAAAAGGAAACAAACAGTCATCGAGCAGGTGCGAAGTCTGGAGAAGAATATTGAGGGCTTGGACACTGACGGCTCCGTGGAGGACAGACAATTCGCGTGCGAAGAACTCGTCAACGCTGTGAAAGCACTTCTACAAAGGAAGACGCCGCTTCAATAGAGTAAGATGTTTGAAACCGAAATTGTGAAAAAAGCGAAGTTTCAGGCTTCAGTCATTGAGGCAACTTTGTTCTATGATTTTTGCTCAAGTTGAATGCTGCTTCCGCAAGGCTGTTCCTTACTGGCTTTTTCCGAGGTTTTCGTCTTGTTTGTTTTCTTGACTGCACTTGTGATAAATGTTGAAGGAGAGCTTTTTGCAATTGAAAATCGATGTCCCCACATGGGATACCCTCTTTTCTTTGGAAGCCTCGAAGGCGATACGCTAACATGCGGTTTTCACAGCGCCAAGTTCAACATTAGAACTGGAAAATCCTTAGGACCAGTTACAAGTGAACCTCTAAAAACTTTTCCTGTCAAAATCCAAAATTCCTCGATATTTATCGAAGTTTGAGTTCTCCAGAAGTAGAATCAAGTGGCTGAATTAAGTTCAATTCTATTGAACATCGCCTTTGACTTGGGCGTATAGAAAGGTATTAGTATTACTTTTTTGATAAATAGTGTTACCACATTTCCAGAGAGAGGTAACAACATGAAAGAAAATCCAAGAGAAGAAATAGAACAACTCATCCAAAAAGGCGACCTAGAATCTCTTCTCAGAAAGGCCGCAGAACTTCATGGCCATTTCTGCAGTTATCTAGCCTACGGGGTCAAAGCAGGCTATATCGCGGTCAAAGAAATCGGATCAAAAAATGTTGGCATGGAGGAAATTGTAGCAATAGTTGAAACTAACA
>Ga0315555_1001972_pt1 | contig 14682 bp, 4 predicted proteins | sample SalMarSW160380MG_FD_202113 | JGI IMG/M metagenome (GOLD analysis project Ga0315555, IMG submission 202113) | Salt marsh sediment microbial communities from the Plum Island Ecosystem LTER, Massachusetts, United States - Salt Marsh Sediment SW1603-80 ... | reverse complement strand
ACATCACATAAAACCGGACAGAAAGATAAAATACGCTTTGTGAAATCTTTTGTACCAAATATCATGACTTATAATAATAAACTAAGAGTTTTGTGAAGCCCTATTTGTAAATCCTGATGCTTCCTTCCAAGGTAGAATTCATCCCGACGCCAGCGGAGGTCATATTACGTCGGGAAACAAGTGTTAAGTGATCTCCTGAACTTTTTTCTCCAGGACCTCATCACCTTCTTTTAATCCTTCAATAACCTCAACATGGATGGCGTCACTCAAACCGGTCTTGACATAGTGTTCTTCGGAACCTTCCTCACCCAGGGGAAGCTGCACGAAAGCTGAATCATTACGAAAAGTAACCACGCGCTCGGGGATGGAAAGGACACTGTCTCTTCTGGCAATGATAATGTGGGCATTGGCCGAAAATCCGGCCCTCAATACAGCCCCGTCGGTCTGGTCAATTTTTACTTCCACCGGGAAAACAGTGGTATTATCTTCTTTTCTGGCCTTGAGGGAAATAAGAGTAACATGCCCGATAATATTTTTCCCCGGAAGCGCCCCAATTTGCAGGTCACAGCGCATTCCCTCTTTAATCTTTCCCACATCGATTTCATCAACCGTTCCTTTAAAAATCAGATCATTCATATCGGCCATGCGCATCAGGGCGGTACCTGGCTGGTAAGATGTCAACGGAACCACCGGATCTCCCAGGTTCACATTTTTTTCAAGAATAAAACCGGTAAGGGGGGATTTCACAACCGTTTCAATGCGGGTATCAGCAATTTTAACTTTACCCTTCTCAATTAAATCAAGATGTTCAACTGCAATCTGGTGCCGCAGTTTAGATTCTTCAAATTGCTGGTCCAGCATTTCAAACTCTTTGTCGGAAATGAGTCCTTTTGCTTTCAATTGCTTGTTACGTGCCAGTTCCTTAGTCAGCCGGTCCATTTCAATGGTGGCCATTTCCACATCGCGCTTGGCCTGGGCCAGTTCCAGCGGAGTGGGATCCGGTTTTACATCCACCAACGGATCGCCGGCCTTGACAAAATCACCCACGTTAGCGAATAATTTGCCAACGACTCCGGATACTTTGGATTTCACTTCAATTTCGTTTACCGGCTCAATTGATCCAACTGCAAGGGCTTTATCTAAAATATCCCGCTTTTCAACCTTTACGGTTTTCCGCCCGTTCTGCTGTTTATTTGCCCCGGGCGAGAAGGCGACAGCCACCACAATAACCAGCACGAGAACCAGTAGGGAACCGATCATCCATTTTTTTGATTTCTTTTTCATTATGTCTGACCTTGTTAAGGTTACTAATAATAATTCAATTTAACAAAATTTTACAATATTGAGAAAATTATTTTCATGTACGACATAATAAAATATAATGTTTCAGAAGCTACTTGTAAGAATGTTACTTTTATTTCAAGGTTATAAAAATTCAGCCGGTCAACTGCTTGCTTGATATGACTTCAATACCTGACTATATTCATTATTTTCAAAAGCCATCCTTAAATATTAATATTTTTGTACCGGCAGTTACCTTTAAGAAGCTGTTTTGCATAATCTGTCATTTAAAAAGAACAGTATTTATATGATTTTTTAACTCCAATAAATTTATCCATAATCCCTACATATTTATGAACTGTTGAGACCAGACTCTTAAAACAGTCATAGCGAAGACTGGCCAGAATTTCCGGATCGATTTGTTCGGTAAGATTGGTGAATCTTATAACATCGGCAAGTATCACCGTGACCTGGCGCCGTTCGCTTTCAATCTTACGGCCCGCCTGCAAAATATTGGAAAACAATTCCGGGGGAATATATTCTTGGAAAAGTTCCAGCCGGTCTCAAGGTAATTGCGACTGGAAAGTACCAACCTGGGCCGTTTTTCCGTCCTGCCGGCAAAACCTTGCATTAGGTGGTAGAGGAGATTCGCAGAATAAGGATTGCATCATCATTAGCCAGTTTTCCGGTTACTGTATCAAAATCAAATTATCTAAGTATACCTTTAATAAGCACCTGGGTTTACCCAAAAATTAATATTTTCCCCGTAATAATTGATGGAAGGATAATTTGCTTAATTTCCTGGAATGTCTAAATTATTCTATGTGTTGTTAACAATAAAAAAACTGTTTTAAAGGTCGCGTGTTTCGAGATACGAGTTACGGGATTTCAGTGATAATTAATCGGTATATAAAGATAATAGACGGCAGATATGGGATACGGGTAACGCGTTATGCGTTATAAGGTTTTAGTGACTAATTATCATTTATCGGTGGTTTGTTTTGATATTTGGATGAAAAAAAGTAATTAACTTAACTACACGAAGTGACTTATAGAAAAATTCCGTTAAAATTACGGCGAATGGAGCGGCTAAAACTTGGATTGACCGAGGACTTTAAAGCTAGCAGATCTTTCATCCAGCAGAACATAACCTCTAGTCACTTCAAAATTTAGCTATAAATAGTAAAAGGATTACATCCGCTACAGACCAATTCTATGTGCCCAAAAGGGGGAGAGTTGTCTATCCTTGCAGGTGAAAGTATTTACCTCATTAGGATCATTTTCCTGGTCTCGATGTAGTCTCCTGCCTCCAGCCCGTACAGAAACACAGGACTGGCAAATTGGGAGGCGTCCCAATCGAATGAGTATGAGCTAGCAGAGAGGCGATCAGACACCAGGGTAGCCACCTCCTCTCCGAGAATGTTGAATATCTTCAGTGTCACCTCACTGCTCTTCAGTATATCAAACTCAATCGTCGTACTCGGGTTGAAGGAATTGGGGAATTTCTGGTACGAGGGTAAGATGCAAAATACCCGGGAAATTGCCCGCCAGATTACCCTGCGGCAGGAGCAGCGGATTATAAAGAACTGCAATAACCATTATAAATGGCTCCGGTTCCAAATGGGAGCGGTGCCGTTACTATGAATCAACGAATACACCCAGGAGCCAACAGGGGATCGGCTATGGTTAGTGGTGGCCAGGGAGAAAGATCATGGCTATTGCTGGTTTTTGGTTCATAGTCCTAATACGTATGCCTCATCCATCATTAAAGATGTGGCCGAAGGCTATAGTGCCCGATGGCAGATCGAGGAGGTTTATCGCCATATCAAAACCCGGTTTCATTTGGAAGAGGTCGCTTATGGTAAGTATTATACCTTGAAAAATATCCTAACGATTCTATGGATTGCCCTCTCCTTTGTATATAATCAGGTGGTGGATCTTCAGTAGATATTTTAAGCTGTCAATCGTTTAAAATAGTACCTGGCAGGTACAGGCTCTCAGAATTGTATTGCTTTATCTATTACAAGCTAACCGAAATTGTACAAAGGTGTTTTTTGAAAACCGGCCATTTGAAAATCTATGAACCAATAACCAGAAATAGAAATTGTACATATTTGCAGGTGCAACTGTTCTTCTAAAATTTCTGGGGGAGACCCAGCCCATGTAAAAACACACTTTATTTTGTTGATTTTTAAATTATAATTTTGTATAATTCATAGTTAAGTTTTAACGAATTACTTAAAATTTTACATACTCAAAAATATTTTGAGTACCCAAGCTCAAACGAAATTTGAATCAGATATTTTTTGGCCGACCATTAACCTTCTAGCGTAGCTATTTTTTTTGAAAGTCGTAAATATAATTTATTATTAGCTCCTGATATATTATGAGAAAAATGGTGCTAATATGAAGCCCTTTTCTTGCCACGAAAGAAATTTTGGTAAATACTGCCCTCTTTTTATTTCAATATTTATATCCTTTCTATCCTCAGATTTCCAAACAAGTCTCTTTAAATGTATTTAATACATTATAGCATCACTGTTCTAATTAAATAAATAATTTTCAATTCATTAAACGGGGGATTTAATATGAATAAGATGAGCTATCTAAAATGGAATCTTTTCCTTTGCATTATCCTTAGTTCATTTCTTGCGGAAGGAATCTTCGCACAAAAACGGCTTAACACCTTGGAAAAACTGACCCAGAATGCCGAAATGATCGTAACTGGAAAAGTAACACAGATGGAATCCGGCTGGAATGCAGAGGAAACACGAATCTATACCACGATCACCATTGCTGTCGATCAGTTTCTGAAAGGAGAACAATCTGATCATACACTAACCCTTCAGGAACTGGGTGGTGAAGTAGGGGAAGTAGGAGAATTATATACCCACGTACCGAAATTTAATATGAATGAAGAGGTACTGGTATTTGTGAAAAAAGACCAGAATGATCAGCTGCATGTTGCAGGGGGAGTCAAAGGAAAATTGTCAATCATAACGGATGAAAGGACCGGTTCAAAAACGGTCAATGGATACCAGAGCTATAACAGTTTTTTAAAGAAAATAAATGATCTGGTGGAAAAAGAAGAATTGAAGTAATAATAAGTATTTGAAATGTCGGAAAATTATTTATCAAGGATATGATTAAAAGAAAGAGGTAAGTCATGAAAAATATACTAAACATAAATAATTCTTTGTTAACGATTATGGTTCTTTTGCTGTTTAGCATTATTCTGCTTACGGATATGCTGCCGGCACAGGAAAGACCGGATATTACCTTACTTCCTGGACATTCAGCTGAGTATTTCTATCGTCATGTGCCCTGGCCGGACGGGATTGCGGTCCGGGGGGACGGAAGTTTACTAATCGTGAATGAAATCAGTCCTCAAGGAGTTTTTGTAGCGAATAGAGGAGATGAATTTGATATTGAGGATGCCTATTGTATAACTGGCCCACCATTTGATAGTCCTGACGATATATTGCAGTATTATGGAGATAGTGTCTTTGTAGTTGATGGCCAGGCGCAAACTTTATTTCTCACTTTACCAAGTGGTATTCCAATATCTTTTGTTACACCAGAAGACATATCAATTGAAAACCGGTTTAATCCGTTCGGGATTGCACTGGCACCACCTTCTTTTGATGGACCTGATGTTGATCCAGGTGATCTCATTATAGCGGATATTGCTTTTGGTTGGTTCGATGAAAGAGCGATTTGGGCAGTCAATCCACAAACCGCTGAGGTAAAGGTATTAGCACAGGGAGGAGTTAAGTTTGACCATGGGCCATCTCAGGTAGCCTTTGGTCCCGATGGCACCCTCTATATGATGGAAAGTGATGCCAGTGGAAACGATTCCACAAGAATTGTTACCATTGATGAATATGGCCAAGTTTACGGATTTCTTCATGGAATTCCCAGCAGTGGTAATTTATCCGTACATCCAGTAACGGGTGATGTTTACTTTGGTATCAATCAATCCGGTGAAATACGGAGAATATCAGCTGTTCATGCCGATACTCTTTATCCAAGTACCTCAGAGGTGTTTGCTTCAGGTTTTTCAGGTTTACAGGATTTACAATTTAGCCCCGATGGAGAAGTTTTATACGTCAGTGCGTTTTTCCCGACTTCCAACGATATCATTGCAATAAGGAAAACACACACATTTACAGTCACCAATACCAACGAAAATGGAGCTGGTTCTTTACGACAAGCCATATTAGACGCAAATGCTCATTTAGGTTTGGATAGCATTACTTTCAACATTATCACTGGTCCAGCGCCTCCTTTTGACATTGCATTTGTCAAAGCAATGCCTGTCATCACCGACCCAGTGATTATTGATGGTACCACACAGCCGGGCTTTGTCGATGAACCGGTAATAAAATTATCGAGCCCCTGGACAAATCTCATCCATGGACTAGTAATCACTTCTGGCAATAGTAAGGTTCGGGGTTTGGATATAGAGGCTGCTGGTGATGGTATAAAGCTACTAGGTGGCAGCAACAATATTATTGAAAAGAACTTTATACATTGCTGGTATGATGGAATTAGTATTGACAATTCTTCAAATAATCTTATTGGCGGTCGTTTCGGTGAATCTAGTAATTTCATCTACAATTCTGCTGAGGGAATCTTTATTACCGGAAATGGCGCTAGTGGAAATAAGGTTATTGGCAATATAGTTGGCACAAATGGGTTCCCTCCATCCGGGAATAACCACAATGGAATATATATAGTTAATTCTCCTGGCAACGTTATTGGAGGCAGTCAGGTTGTGGAAAGGAATCTCATTTCCGGAAATTCACAAAACGGCATTCGTATTTATGGACCTGAATCTATAGGAAATGAGATTAGCGGTAATTTTATTGGAACAGATATTTCCGGGCAAAACTCAATACCCAACCAATTTGGCATAACAATAGAAGATGCGCCCGACAATGTCATCGGTGGGACGACTATTGAATCTCGCAACATCATCTCGGGAAATAATGATGATGGGATCAACATCCTGGGAAGCCTGGCTGAACATAATAAAATTTTAGGTAATTTCATCGGTGTTGCAGCTGATGGATCCAGCACATTGGGAAACGGAGACGATGGTATTAATATAGAATCTCCCAACAATTTTGTAGGGGACCGCAACATCATTTCGGGTAATGCCAGTCACGGTATCGTAATCGTGGGAGCAGATGCAATCAACAACACGATCCAGGGAAATTATATCGGAACCGATGTGACCGGAGAAGTCAATATGGGCAACAATGGCGGGATTTTTATAGGAAATGGCGCGCAAACCAATATGATCGGACCTGGAAACATCATATCTGGCAATATTGGAAATGGACTTCAAATAATGGATAGTGGTTCAATGAAAAATTCTGTTAGCGGAAATTATATTGGCACAGATGGATCCGGTGAGTCACCTTTGGGCAACGGGGGCAATGGCGTATTTATTTACAATGCTCCCAATAATGTTATCGGAGGTATCGGGCCTGAACTGAGCAATGTGATTTCAGGAAATGGGAAATACGGTCTGGTAATTCGTGATACTACTGCCACCGGGAACCAGGTTTTAGGTAATTTTATCGGTACCGATAAGGATGGAACTGATGATTTAGGAAATGCATATTCGGGCATTATCATCTGGGAAGCACCGGGGAATACCATCGGCGACGGTACCTCCGATCATAGGAATATCATTTCCGGGAATGATTTGTATGCGGGAGTCACGGTTGTCGGGTATAATGCGCGAAACAATACTATCATCGGGAATTATATTGGTACGGATATTACGGGAACCAATCCAATTGGGAACAACGGTCACGGTGTCTGGATTGAAATGTTGAATCCTCCCTTTGTACCGGTGTATTCGGATCCTCCGTCGAATACAAATATTGAGAGCAATATCATCGCGTTCAATACCGAGAGCGGTGTTTCCATATCCTCAGCCTGGACAACTGATACTGACTTTAAAAGTGAAGGGATACAAAACAGAATCACTTCGAATGCTATCTTTTCGAACGGGGAATTAGGGATTGACCTGGGTGGAAATGGCGTTACGCCTAACGACATCGTCGATGTCGACACCGGACCAAATAATCTGCAAAACTATCCGGTGCTTACCTCCGCTGCTAGTGATGTGGATATTATCAGCGGTGAGCTTCATAGTGCCCCGAGCACCGCATATCACCTTGAATTTTTCAGTAACGATGCTCCCGATTCCACAGGATATGGTGAGGGTCAGACATTTATTGGCAGCATCACTGTGGAGACGGATGGTTATGGTGATGTGATTTTTAACGCATTTCTGCCTCAAGAAATTGATCCTGGCAAATTTTACACCGCAACTGCAACCGATCCGGACAACAATACTTCCGAATTTTCTGCCGCTATGCCATCTGAGATCAAGACAAAATCCTTTGGACTTCACTATGTGGTCAACCGGACTCATTCCGGTATCCCGTTACACTGGCCGGACGGGAAAGCAACATTTAACGTCAGTCTCTCTGCGCAAGAATATGCTCCTACAATAGAGACGAGTTATTCTACATGGAGCGCTCTACCGGAATTGGAATACATTGGGTCTGGAAATAGTCCATCATCTAACCAATGGGCTGGTAATCCCGATGGGCTTAACAATAATGTTTGGATAGCGGATTGGAATACCACCGGACTGGATCAGGATGTGGTAGCAGCCACCCGGGTGCGTTATAATGCCATTACCGGAGAGATGACCGATGTGGATATTGCCTACAATGCTGACTCTTTTATCTGGAAAATTTTCGAACAAGCCGATGAGAATGCTGAGGAATTAGATGTTGAAAACGTAGTTACCCATGAAATCGGACATTTTGGTGGGCTGGGAGACATTTACAACCCATCCAATTCTGATTACTGGGTAGAAGGTATGGGGGATGGCAATGAAGAGCAAACCATGTACGGTTTGATAAAAGCGGGGGAGACTAAAAAAAGAGATTTGTATCAATATTCCGGTTCAACTCCCGAGGGCGATGTCGCAGGAATTGAATATATTTATGCCAATATTCCGGATGAATACGTGGATCTAATGCTGGTATTCGACGGATCGGCCAATTATGCGGATAATTATCATGCCTTTGACGCAGCGAAAAAAAGTGCAATTCAGCTTATTGACAAAATGCGGGTGGGAGACAGAGTGGGTATTGTGAAATTACCGGATACTGTTGTAGTAACTCTTACCCAAATTGACGAAAACGATCGGAGTAGTATTAAAAATGCCATAGCTGCACTGAATGAAGGTGGAGCGGTTGCTATCGGTTCAGGTTTACAAACAGCGCAGACTCAACTTACTGCTAACGGAGGAGCTCAGAACAAGTGGGCAATGATTTTGTTCAGTTCCGGTGAGGAAACCACAGCACCGTATGCGGAATCAGTCCTTCCTGATATTGTCGGCACCAAAACCGCCGTTTATACCATGGGTTTTGCTGATGGACCCGGGGCCGGACAAAATTTGAACAGTCATATCGCCGATGTTACCCGGGCCGACTATTTCCTGCTGGCCGACTCCAGTGAAATCGTGGATGTCGTAAATTTTATCTGGTATCGCCTGCTGGGTATGCAAATCCTTTATTTATCTGAAGCCCACTCAACGGATGAGTTGAGTGGTAAAGAATCCCCAGGGCTCTACTGGCAGGGTGGCATGTACTGGCAAGGCGGATTTTACTGGCAGGGGGGCATGTACTGGCAGGGTGGATTACTGGAAATAGGCCTCTACTGGCAGGGTAGTGATCTGGATCTTTCCATTTTGCCACCGCCGGCGGATTCAACTCAAGCGGATCGTCTCATTGATTCAACTAACGTGAATGAGTATAAAAACATTGAGTTTTTCACAGGACCAAGTTATGAATACTTCCGGATCAAAAATGCCGAGCCGGGAACCTGGTCCGGCTGGGTATTTGGAAAGAGTTTACCTCAAACTCCGGAAACATACCGGACTTACATCGCTGCCAGAACGGATGTGACCATGGAAGTAGATATACCCTACGACCGGTTACCCTCGGGCGCTCACACCGAAATCAGGGTTAAAATCTATGAAGGTGGAGAACGCCAGTCCGATTTGCATCTAACCGGCGGTCAACCCTTATTAGGAGCGATTGTTTCCGCAGACATCGTAAATTCTGAAGGGGATAGCATTTATACTGAACCATTCTATGAAGCCGGTGAAGGATTATATACAATTACAACAGATCCCTTTACCGAATCAGGAAGTTACAAGATAATAATTAATGCGAGTAAAACCACTGCATTAGATCGCATATTAATCAGCCACAGCGAGCATTCATTATTTATTTATGATCTCCCCTCTTCTGATGGGGTAAATGAAATCAGAGATGCCATTTTCAATCTGGATAATTCTCATTTCAAGAAACCGGGAGCCAATCGGAAAGTGGCCTTTTCAAACAAATTAGATGCAGTGTTGTCCATGATTGCGGATAAAAATTATAGTGCGGCTATCAACAAGCTGGAGAACGATATCATCGCTAAAATGGATGGTTTCTATGATGGAAATCCAAAGAATGACTGGATTGTTACCCAGGAGGGGCAACATGCAGTTTACCCACTTGTTCGTAATTTAATTATTTCATTACAGATTCTTTTGCCGAAGCAATCTGAACCTCCAGCATTAAAAATAGAACTGTTTCCAAGGCAATTTAATGTATTACCCAATTTCCCGAATCCTTTTAATCTGCAAACCACCATTCAATATGAATTGCCTCAGGAAAGCCAGGTTTCCTTAAAAGTCTATAATGTTCTGGGACAATTGGTCAGAATACTGGTGGATGGTTATCAGGAATCCGGTTATCATACCCTGCGCTGGGATGGTAATGATGAGGGCGGTAACATAGTCTCAAATGGTGTCTATATCTATCGGTTTAAAGCAGGTAATTACATTAAAACAGGCAAAATGCTGCTGATGAAATAAGGATCTGAATATGAAAACTACGGCAGGTCTTCAGACTTGTGGAGTGAAGACCTGCCATTGCCTGGTACGGTTTTTAAAATTATGATTAGATAAAATGGGTTCTGGCCTGAATAACTCATCACGCCAAGCTGCAGACACTAAGAGTACAGGATGGCAAGATACAAGACACAAGAGTGTTGGGAAAATATTAATTGAGACTTTCTTGCATCTCAGCAATTTTCTTTATCAGTTTTTTCTCTTAGCGCTCTTATCGTCTTTGCGTGATATTTTTTGAATAAACCAGAATAAAACATTGATTTTTATTAGATTTTGTATGAAAATAAAATGGATTCTGGCCTCAACAATTCATCACGCAAAGCTACAAAAGACGAAAAGAATTATTGTAATTGGACTAAAAAACTATAAATTTATCAGTATATTTATAATATAGAGTATTTAGCCTGAATAATTCACAAATTATTACACGTAGGTCAAGGAGGGATATCGTATACCAATGGTAATCGGGAAAATTCATCCATCATTACTCGAAGACCACCAAGAGATTTTAAGAATTATTTTTTAAGGATTTTGGAGTTAGAAAAGGTTTTTCTCTGTGTTCTCTGAGCCTCTGTGGCAAAAGTGAAGATCATCCAACACTAAAAATATGGTAGGAAAAATAGTAGTATTGATATGATATTTTTGAATGATATACCTTGGTTTATTTCCGGTTTTGAGTATATGATGGTTATATTTGTGAATTAAACAGGTTAGTATCCGGGGAAATTTGGCAATGATATGATACGTCATCCTGAAAAAATTTCTCATTACCGGATTCTGGAATTATTGGGTGAGGGAGGGATGGGATCGGTCTATAAAGCACACGATACCCAACGAAACGAAACCGTTGCCATTAAACTTTTATCACGCCATTCTTTACAAAGCGAAGAAATCCGTCGCCGCTTCCGTCGGGAAGCCAGTGCCGGCATGCGCTTGAATCATCCCAATATTGTAAAAATCCTGGACGTTGGAGAATCAGACGAAGAGCTCTTCATCTGCATGGAATATATGGATGGGAATACATTACGACAAATCATTCAGGAAGAATTACCGGATTTAAAGAAAGTCATCGATATTGCAATCGCTACTGCAAATGCATTGAAACACGCCCATGAGCAGGGGATTATTCATCGGGATATTAAGAGCGAAAATATTATGCTCACTCATGATGAACAGGTGAAAGTTATGGATTTTGGTTTAGCCCGCATGCAGGATGCCAGTATGCTGACCAGGGAGGGAGAAATTATCGGTACAATTGCCTATATGTCTCCACAACAAGCTGTTGGAGAGGCGATCGATCATCGCACTGACATATTTTCGCTGGGGGTGGTGCTGTATGAATTACTCACTGCACATTTGCCGTTTACCGGCGATTACGAAATGGCATTGATTTATTCTATTTTAAATGATGACCCAGTAAGCGTTCGAGAAATTAACGAAAGTGTGCCCCGGGCATTAGAACAGGTGGTATTTAAAGCGCTAAAGAAGGACCCTCAGAAAAGATATCAATACGCAGATGAATTAATTGCCGATCTTGTGAAAATCAAAGAACATCTGGAAACCGATGAGCTAATATTTGAATCTGACCTTGAGTTAGTGGCCGAAACAGAGGTACTGCGTCCCGAAGAGAGGGCTTTTGTTACAAGATTAATCGGAAGAGATAAACAATATGAGGAACTAAAGTCCATACTCCGCCAGGTGACCCTTGGTGAGGGACATTCCGTATTCATTACCGGAGAAGCCGGGATAGGGAAAACCCGGCTGGTGTGGGAGTTGGAAAAACACGCCCGAACCTTAAAAGTGAGAACCTTGAAATGCCGATGTCTGTTTCGGCAAGGAGTATACCCGTATCAACCTTTTGTAGAAGCCATTCGCAACTATTTTGATATTAAAGGTGTGAAAAGCAATGAAAAATTAAATGATTTTATGGCTGATCAGGCTGCCGATTTATCAAGCGCTCTCCCTGTTATTAGAAAATTCTTAGATCTTGACCAGGAACAAAAAATCATCGTCGAAAGCAAAGAACAGTACTGGGAGGCCATTTTTAAATTGATTTTGAATATTGCGCAGGAAAGACCTCTTATTTTATTTATTGATGATCTGCACTGGGCCGACGAAGATACATTAAAATTATTTTATTATATTGCACGAAATACGCGTTCTGCCCGAATCATGATGATAGGCACTTACCGGCCAGAGGATGTGCTTGATAAATTTACTGAGAAAATACCAGCACTTATTGAGATGCAGCATGAAATGAGTCGGGAAGGATTTCTGTCTCTTATTGAGTTAGAAAGAATTAGCGATTTTGAAATTCGCGAACTGGCAGATTCACTTTTTGAGAATGCGGATTTTGATTATTCATTTTACATGATGCTGAACCAGGAAACGGAAGGAAATCCTTTTTTTGTCATCGAATTATTAAAGATGTTAAAATCAGAGGGTATTATTTTTGAGGAGGATAAAGAATACGTTTTAAAAGAAAATTTTCAACAGTTTCAAATTCCCGGTAAGGTCCAGGATATTGTGATGAGACGGGTTGAGAGATTAAATGAAGAGGAAAGAGAAATACTTGAGATTGGTGCAGTGGAAGGAGAGATTTTTCATTCCGGCACCATTGCCGCCTGTCTCGATCTCAATCGCATTAGAGTAATGAAACTTTTGCAGGCTCTGGAAAGGGAACATCACATCATTCATCCCTATGAAAAAATGTATCGGTTTGATCATGGGAAAATCAGAGATATTCTTTATGATTCAATCACACCCGAACTTTGTTCGGAATATCATTTACTTATTGGCAATTTCCTGGAATCAGAGTTCGGTTACGAATTGCGGATTGCTCCCAATATTGCCCATCATTTTGTGAAAGCAATTGAAAATAAGAGAGCATTACCTTATTTAATTTCTGCCGGAAAACAGGCCAGAAGCGTTTTTGCTAATGAACAGGCCATTCGGTTTTTTGAAAAAGCTCAAGTCATATTAGATGATTTAATACATGAGCTTGAAGGAGAGGAAATTCGCCAGAAGAAGGAAGCAATCTATGAGGGACTGGGTGACGTTCTTGCGCTTACCGGTAAATATGATGAAGCCAATGATTATTACCGGCAGGTTGATTCTTTGCTGCAGGCTAATTCTCCCAAACGGATAAATCTGTATTGGAAAATGGGTTCATCCTTTATTCACAAAGGTGAAAATGAACGGGCGCTCAAAATTTTAAATCAAGCCGAAAAGATCTTTCAGGAAAGTTTTGAGCAATTCAAACAACAAAAACCTGTTCAGGAATTTTTTGATGCCGATTTTACAGAACAGGATTGGTTCACTTTACTGGGCAAAGTGAAAACATCCCGTGCCCGGGTTTTAAAGGTAACCGGTAAATATATGGAAGCGAAAGAAGAAATCGAAAGCGGGCTTCAGCTACTTTCCGCAGAAGGGAATCTCATGGAGAAAAGTCAGGCATATAATGATCTGGGTAATATTTTATTTGATCAGGGGGAATATGAAGATGCAAAGGAAATGTATTCCAAGAGTCTGGAGGTACGTGAAAAAATAGCCGATAAAAAGGGAATCGCTGAGACCCGGAACAACCTGGCATTAATTTTTGTCGAGCAGGGGCAATATGAAAAAGCGGCCGAGATGTTGGAAAAATCTATCGAGCAGATGAATGAAATCGGATATCGGGTTGGTATTGCCGGCACTTATAATAATCTGGGAGCTGTTTATCACGATTTAGGACGTTTACAGGATGCTTACAAAGTTCATCAAAAAAGTTTAAAAATAAGTGAAGCAACTCATGATATTCCGGGAGAAATTTTATCGTATGCCAATATTGGCTCGGTTAATGTAGAATTAGGCGATGGGCGGGAGGCCGTAAAATGCCTGGAAAAAAGCCTCTCCTTAATGGATGAAAGAAAAATCAAGGTTTTCAAACCGCAGGCACTCTATTGGTTAAGCCGAGCTTTGTTATCATTAGGTGAAAATCAGAACGCCCAAAATGCGGCTGAGAAAGCCCACCAGGAAGCATTGAATTTAAATCAACGGGTCAGTCAGGGCTTTACCAATAGAGTGTTAGGGATGATTGGTTTAGAGAAGCTAAAGACCGCAATGAATGAGGATGATTCATCAAAAATAAAAGAGAAAGTCCAAAAACATTTTACAGAGAGTTTGGAAATTTTTGAATATCTGAAGATGGAACATGAGTATGCCCGGAGTTGCCTGGAAATGGCCAGATTTTTTCAAGGGGCGGCAGAGAATAATCAATATCAGACTTATGTGCAGAGGGCTAAAAAAATATTTGAAAGACTTGGCGCTGCGCATGATCTTCAAAAAATTGGTGAAATTGGCTCATAAAATAAATTGGAAAATAATATGAGAAAAAATAATCGAGATCAGACCGCTGAGCT
>Ga0315555_1001969_pt1 | contig 14687 bp, 8 predicted proteins | sample SalMarSW160380MG_FD_202113 | JGI IMG/M metagenome (GOLD analysis project Ga0315555, IMG submission 202113) | Salt marsh sediment microbial communities from the Plum Island Ecosystem LTER, Massachusetts, United States - Salt Marsh Sediment SW1603-80 ... | reverse complement strand
GAGTAGCTGGTGACTTTAGTGTCGGTGCTGTTGGTGGTGGTGGTGGTGGTGGTAGAGTTGTTGCTGAGGCCTCATTGGAATAATCAGAATTGCTAGCAGCACTATGCGCGCTAACCCGATAGTAGTAGGTAGTGCTGGCACTAAGGTAGGTATCACTGTAACTGGCAACATTGGCACCTACTGTGGCTATCTGGAAGTAGGAACCAGAGGCTGTCTTCCGCTCTATCCTAAAGCCGGTCTCATCGCTGGAGTTGTCCTGCCAGGTGAGGTCTATCTGGGATGAGGATATGGGGCTAGCTACCAGGTTAGAGGGGGCGTTTGGCGGTGGTCCTGCTGTCTCAAAATAACCATAACTCGACCAACTTGAGGTACCGTAGTTGTTATTAGCCTGAGCACGCCAATAGTACATGGTGTTCCAGCTGAGAGTATCTGATGCTATGTCATAATAGAGGTCGGCTATCCCGGTCTCGTTAACCAATAAGGTAGTGAAGCTGGAATCGGTTGCTACCTGCAGACCGTAGTCAGTAGCGCCGCTTGATGCGTTCCACTCCAACCTCGGAGTTAAAGTAGATACCGTCGAACCACTAGCTGGTAACTTTAATATCGGTGTTGGCGGTGGCAGCGGCAGAGTTTGCAATCGGATGACAGTTACCCCAAAATGCTGCATACCACTGTAGGTTCCGCCCCAGGTCATTGTATGGGGATAGTAATCCCAGGTATTATGTATATAGATAGTATTTGTGGAGGTCTCGTAGCCATATCCTACCATGGCATGACCTGTGACAAGGATAAGCACCGGACGCCCGGCATCAATCTCAGCCTGGAAATCGGCGAAGGTAAAGCCTTTACTTGGATCACTCCCCCGTCCTTGTATGAGTTGGTTGAAATTTGTCACAACCGTATAACCGCGGGATTGAGCGAATAATCTCATGCCATGGCAGCCGTCACGGTAAGTGGGCTCATCACCAGTGTAGTCATAGAGGGGGTCACCATTAGGGTAGAGGTACAATGTTGTGCTTCCATCGCTATTATTGTATTTTGCCTGGTTGGTGCCCATATAGTCGCCGGCGCAATCAGACGTATGTTCCACCCACCCATTAGAAACATAAGGGTCAGTGCCTGAGTAGCCATAGTCTACCCAGTAGTCATCAACGTGCCCTGTTGTCGCACGGCCGTCAATGCCCTGGTGAGTAGCGCTGAGAGGACATTCACCACAAGTAACACGACTCCAACTTGTATGACCCCAGACAGAGTTGTCCAGCGGACAAACACCGCCGTTCGTTGTGCCGGTGTACATATTGCTATAACCAATGCGGTCGTAATAACCAAAAAGCATCGCCGCTGAAGTAGCGGCACAGCCATAGCTCCAGTCAAATGCTGGCACGTCTGATAGGATATTGGTTACCCCGGCGATAGACATTTTTCGCATATCGACCGAGGCCTCTTCCGTTTTTTGTGGTGGCAAAGGAAAGATGGCTTGAATAAGCTGGCGTCCGCTTGGATCGGTGATAATCTTTTGATAGGGACTGGCAGACTCAGCGAGAACAGTCTGCGACAGCATGCTGACAGCTAAAGAGAATATCAGTAATAAGGATAATATGAATGATACCCATTTCTTTTGAAAATCCAGCTTATACATATTCACCCCCTTTTACTACCGGGCTAAGATGTCAGTCCTTTTCTCAATAGATCGACGCATCAGCATATCGCCACCGACTATATTATGGTCAGGCTCCAACCTTCATCAAACCCATAATTGTTAACGCTGCATGGAAATCATTATAAGGCTATGTGGGGAACAGTCAATAGCGCGTTTGTACTGCGCAAGATGTACTATAGAGTTGATGGGTAATGATGCACCTTAGTGGGCATCCAAGTAACGATTTTCCCGACCGAATAAACTGAAGCTCTACACTATTGAAATACGCCTATTGGTCCAGCCCGTTCCAGATGAATTCTGGGCCGCTATCTACCTGGGTTTTCTTTGGCAACTCTCTTTGATTGATAGGTCATGCCTCAACACAGATGACTCTCGATACATATTCCCATGCAGCGCCTGACCTGCAAGAAGCTGCCGCGGCAAGCTTTGATAAACTGGTATCGCCAAAGTATAATGTGGAAGCCGAGCCTCTCAAAGAGCATTATTAGCAAAAATACTTTATGTAAAGGCACGGCGCTCAAAATTAGCTTCAGGAGAGGTGACCGAGTGGTTTATGGTGCCGCTCTCGAAAAGCGGTCTCCGGTTATATCGGAGCGTGGGTTCGAATCCCACCCTCTCCGCGGAGAGGTGCTGGAGTGGTCTAACAGGCACGCCTGGAGAGCGTGTGTCGGGGTTTCCTCGACCGTGGGTTCGAATCCCACCCTCTCCGCCAATAACAAGCAATAGGCCGTGCTCTGGAACGATGCGGCCCACCCATTTAGCTCTGCAAGATCTTTGATTTCGTAGGATACGGTAGAACAAAGCTTTTCAAGAGCGAATAGATAAGAGTTAAGAGAAGTCGGGGTGACTGGATTCGAACCAATGGCCACCCGAACCCCATTCGGGTGGACCACCAGGCGGCGCTCCAACCCGTCACAGCAACTCATTTTCTGAATGCTTCTGGAGGAGCGCATGCCCTTCCTGGTTAAAGTTATTCAGGTAGATTTGGTTCAAAATCTGAGGTAATTTTTGAAGAAGGATGACACAAGTGAAATATCAAGTCGGTCGTGCTTCCATCTGACTGACCTGAGTCAAATGGCTGTGTGGACAGAGCACACCCGACACATATTGAAGAGTCCTACGAAGTGACAGACAGCTCATTCAACATCGCCGAACTGACACATAAGCTGCCAACTTGGGAGAGACTGTATAATACACTTCATCCTCACCAATCTTTGGGCTACCTCGCCCCTCAGGAGTACCTTGAGTGCCACTCGCCAAATAGAAGAAAGGAGGTGATGTGTCACTAATCATATGAACGAGTACATAGCATTTACTTTAGATACCTATTCCCATATAATTGAGGGGATGCAATCAGACGGCATGGCCTTACTGCACGAAGTGTTACCAGTCCCTGTGAATGCACGCTGGCAGTAATAACGCCAATTTAACGCCAGAACCTGGTACTATGTTAGGATAACCATTGATTTCACCTTTGCGGGCCGCTAGCTCAATTGGTAGAGCAGCTGACTCTTAATCAGCAGGTTCAGGGTTCGATTCCCTGGCGGCTCACCAAGCTGCCGATTTAGCTTCAAAATTCGATTTGAAGGCACCTGAAAGGGCGCTTTTTTGGTTAATCCGACCGCCTGACTGATCAGGAAACATCTAGAATTCTTCCCGCTACTTGCCCCACGGTCACTTAACAAAAAAGGAGGCAAGCAATATCATGAAAGAAAGAAGAAATCTCAGGTGGAAAGAGATGGACAGAAGGGAAAAAACAGGACTTGATCAACTGATACAACACTTCGACATCCTCAATGGCAAAGAACGTCATCTCCTTTTGTAAAACGTTCGCATGGGAGGGCAAACATCCCCATGTACGTCCAGTGGTGAGTGCATACGAATGAGCCTGAATCACATCTGGCTTATGGCTGCCGGCCATAGGCACTGTTTGTGGTCCATCATTTGCCTCGAGAACAGTGTGTGTTGCCCAGTGTGGTTATTACCAGACGACTGATATTCTCCTCATCATGAACTGTAAGTACGTTTTTGCTCTCAATCTTGTTGTCCTAATAGCATTTCTCAAGCTGACTGTTGGCGGCGATGGGATGCCGTAGTCTCAACCACGGCTCTGGATCTTAGATTCCTCAGGCTGAAATTGTAATGACTGCTGTAACTTCACGGGGTTACTGGTCCTCATCAAGGCATCTTCCTTAGTAACGACGTTGCTTTTCACCAAATCAGCCAGCGCCTGGTCCAGACTCTGCATTCCCTCCAATCTAGCCATCTCTAGATTGGGTGATATTTCAAATGTCTTCTCTTCACGGATAAGCCTTCTGATCACGCTGGTGACAAGCATAATCTCAAAGGCGGCAACTCGTCCTCCCCCGATACAGGGTAACAAAGCCTGTGATAGTATTGCCTCTATTACCTGTGACAGTTGCAACCTCATTTGCCGTTGCTGCCCATATGGAAATATATCAATTATACGGTCAATAGACTGGGCAGCATCGTTCGTGTGGAGCGTGCCTATTACCAGATGCCCCGTCTCAGCAGCTCTCATAGCTGTGCTTATCGTCTCCAGGTCTCGCATCTCTCCAATAACGATTACGTCAGGGTCATGGCGGAGGGCATGTATTAGGGCAGCGGAGAAAGACTTCGTGTCGTCTCCTAGGTCTCTCTGACGGATGATGCATTTTTTGTTGCGGAACAAGTATTCAATTGGGTCCTCAATGGTAATAATGTTCCGCTTTGCGTTCTCATTCAAATGACCAATCATGGCTGCTAGCGTGGTTGATTTGCCACTGCCAGAAGTGCCGGTGACCAGTATAAGCCCTCTTGGCTTGAGAATGAGCTCCTTGCAAATTTGCGGCAGCCCCAATTCATCAATGGATGGAACTCTAAATGGTACCAGCCGGAAAGCAAGGCTCATCGTACCTCTTTGCTGCAGCACATTGGCTCGGAATCGCGCCAACCCAGAAATGCTATAGGCAAGATCTAACTCCAGTTTTCTAGCGTAGGTACTTCTTTGCTCTTCAGTCGTAACATGCTCGAAGGCGGACTCGATATCTCTGGCACCGAGCGGCGGTAGATCGTCCTGAGGCATAAGCATCCCATCAACGCGGAGTACCGGCGGGCTTGGCACCGTAAGATGTAAATCTGAGGCACCCTTATCAACCATTAGCTTTAGTAGTTGATCTATCTCCATACCGTTACCTTTGAAGCCTAAACAATTGTCCACTTCCAGATTTTTCCAGTAGCTTGGTGACCTTTCCTATGGCCTACAACTTAGCTGCTCCACCTTGAAATTGCAGCGATTTCTTGAGTCGCTCTGGATTGCTGCTTTTCATCAAAACTTCTTCGTCGGACACTACCCCACTTCTTACCAAGTCAGCTAATGCCTGGTCTAAGGTTTGCATACCGTCCTTAATGCTTAGCTGCATGAAGCTGGACAATTCGAATGTCTTTTCTTGACGAATGAGGTTTCTGACCGCGTTTGTAGCCAGCATAATCTCAAAAGCAGCTACTCGACCTCCCCCGATACGGGGTAAGAGGGTCTGTGATATTATGGCCACTATTACTTGTGACAGTTGCAGCCTGATCTGTCCTTGTTGACCGTGGGGGAATACATCGATTATGCGGTCAATAGTCTGGGGGGCATCAGTCGTATGGAGCGTGGCGAGCACCAGATGCCCTGTCTCAGCCGCCATCACAGCTGTGCTTATCGTCTCCAGGTCACGCATCTCGCCAACTACAATTGCATCCGGGTCATGGCGAAGGGCATGTACCAAGGCGATACTAAATGACTCGGTATCATCACCAAGGTCCCGCTGCACCACTATGCATTTCTTGTCACTGTGTAGGAATTCAATTGGGTCTTCAATGGTAATGATACTTCGCCTGTCGTTCTCATTTAGATGATTGATCATAGCCGCCATGGTGGTAGACTTGCCGCTACCCGTGGCGCCTGTCACTAGTATAAGTCCTCTGGGCTTGAGAATAAGGTCCTTGAAAATTTGCGGTAGTCTCAGCTCATCAATAGTAGGGACTGTAAATGGGACGTAGCGGAAGGCAATACCCATTGTGCCTCTTTGCCGCAGCACATTGACCCGAAATCGAGCTAGGCCAGGAATACTGTAGGCAAAATCTAGCTCATGCGTCTTGAGGAAAACCGCTCGGTGTTCCGGGACGGTAATGCGCTCAAATATGTCTTCGATAGCCTTGACTGTAATCGGTGGCAAATCATCCTGAGGTATAAGCGCACCATCGATGCGCAGTACGGGGTGGCTTGGAATTTTCAGATGCAGGTCTGAAGCTCCTTTATCCACCATTAGCTTCAGGAGTTCATTTATCTCCATTGCACCTCCATAGTTTTGGCAGTCCAGATTTCTACGATTGTTGACGTTAGACAACCGAGCTGGTGACTGCCTGAGTTCTCAGGAAGGCTTCGGCCACCTCAGCGTCAAACTGACTACCCTTACAGCGTTGTATTTCGGCACAGGCAGTTTCAACGCTCATGGCTGCCCGGTAAGGACGCTCCGACGTCATCGCATCATAAGCGTCAGCCACCGCTAGAATCCTGGCACCCAGCGGTATCTGCTCACGGGATAGCCCATCAGGATACCCTCTGCCGTCGTAGCGCTCGTGGTGATGCCTGACCATCCTTAGAATTTCCTCGTCGTCAACGATAGGAGTTAGGATATGCTCTCCTATTCCAGAATGCTGTTTTATGTGCTGAAACTCCTCATCAGTCAGCCTACCTGGTTTGTTCAGTACAGACTCTCTCACTCCTATCTTACCTATATCGTGGATTAGCCCGGCAAGCCTTATCCTGTCGATGTTATCACGCGGCAGGCTCAACTCTTCGGCGATAGCTACAGACATATCGGCTACTCTCTGCGAATGACCGCTGGTGTAGTTATCCTTAGCTTCCAGAGCATGGGCCAAGGAAGTCACGGCGTTGAGAAACGAAGCACGTATTTTCCTAGCCTGCGCTTGAACCTTTTCCTCAAGGTGCCGCTGGTACTCCCGGTTCTCAAGCACCAGCCTTCGTTTCTCCAATGCCCGGTCTACACTGAGGATAACCTCATCCAGGCTGAAGGGCTTGGTGAAGTAATCACAAGCCCCGTGCTTCATACACTGGATGGCGGTCTGATTATCGGTAACGGCAGTAGCCATAATGACGGCGGTATCCGGATACCGGAGTTTTATCTCCGGCAACAGCTCGGTACCCGATTTGCCCGGCATCCTGATATCCAGAATCACCAGATCCACCGTGCTGCTCCGCAACTTATCCATAGCTTGCTCAGCATTGCCGGCTTCTTGGCAGTGATAGCCTTCGTTTGACAATGCTTCTCGCACAAGCCTTCGGATTGTCTCCTCGTCATCAACGATTAGAATTCCCTCTTGCCTTTCACTCATTTCTTACCTACCTGATGTAAGTATGCCGCTTAACACCTTTTCTAACTTCTTCTCATCAAACGGCTTGGTTAAATAGGGAGCTTTGGTTTGGCGAAGAAAATGCCAGGTTTCCTTTCCCATGGCATCACCGGTGATAAAGACTATCCTCCTGGCCAAAGACTTAGCCTTGTCTCGAATATGCTGGTAAAACTCGATACCATTCATACCCGGCATCTTGATGTCCAGCAGAATAAGGCTATACCTCTCGCTTTCCAGTTTCTTCAGAGCATCAGTAGCATTGTCTACAGTTTCTACCTCGTGCCCTCGGTCAGCTAGTATCTCACTCAGCAATTCTCGGATAACCGGCTCATCATCCACTACCAGTATCCGTCCGGTGATTTCATTATTAGCCTCATCAGTTAGTGGCTCAACTACCTCGCACACTTGAGCTGCGTTGACTATAGGCAGTTCCACAATAAGGGTGGCACCCTTACCTAGCTTGCTTCGGGCATATATTTGGCCACCATGCTCGGCTATTATCCCGTGGCTGATACTCAACCCCAGCCCGGTTCCTTGCCCTACTTCTCTGGTTGTGAAGAAAGGCTCGAATACCCGCTCCAGGTTTTCTGGTGGTATCCCCGGACCGTCATCCCTGAAGGATATTCGGATGGTATTGTCTATCCGTTCAGTCTTGATCAGTAGATTGCCTTTGTTATGGGCTAATTTCATCTCCGTCTCCGCATTCAGGATAATATTAAGAAAGACCTCCTGCATTTGACCGCCATCAGCTGCGATTTCAGGTAAGTCTGGAGCAAGGTCCATGGTAGTTTTTATGTTGTTGGCTTCCATTTCATAGGCCCGCATAACAACTGTTGTGCCCACAATCGCATTGATGTCAACACTCTCTCGTTGTGGCTTCTGCCAGCGGGCAAAGATAAGGAGCCTTTGCACAATAGAAGCTACCCGCTGGGCATTGTACCGGATAGTCTCTACATCCTTCCTGACGGCTTCGGGAATGTCCTTACGCAATAGCAAATTAGCAAACCCAATAACGCCGGTCAGCGGATTATTTATTTCATGGGCGACGCCTGATGCCATCTGGCCTACGGTAGCCAGACGGCTTGATACTTGGGCCATCTGCTCCGCCCTTTGTTTAGCTTCCTCCTCCTTCTTCTCCTCGGTAATATCTGTGGTGATGGCGATGAATCCTGCCGGTTTACCTGATGTATCCTTCATGAGCGAAGCATTGAGTCGAGCAGAAAAGGTACTCCCATCCTTTCTAACAAGCTCATATTCAAGAATTCCGCTAAACCCTGTCTCGAGGGTTCTTTTCAGACTATCCGCAGCTTTAGCATGGTCTTCTTTGCTGATTAGCACAAATGCGCTTTTCCCGATGAGCCCATCCTGCTTATGGTAACCATGCATGCACGCAGCGGCGCTATTCAACTGCACGATTTTGCCGTCGATATCAGTAACAGTGATCCCCTCAGGTAATGAATCAAACATAACAGTTAGTTTTTGTTCTGATTGCCTCAACGCCTCCTCAATCTGCTTGCGCTCGGTGATATCACGGCAGATACAGAAAACCAGCTTCTGCCCAGCAAACACGGCAGCGTTGGTGCTTATCTCAGCGTCATAGATACTGCCATCCTTGCGGCGGTGCTTCGTCTCAAAGTGATCGCCCGTCTTGTCAATATTTTGTATCATCTCAAGTGTGCGTTCAGGTGGGTAAAGGTATTCCCAGTCAAATACGGTGAGTTGATACATGGATTCAAGTGGGAATCCGACCATGTCAGCAAATTTCTGGTTACAATCGTACACATGCCCGTCCTGGTCAAGGATGACAATCCCGTCCCTGGATTGCTCCATTAGAGTACGCCATCGCATTCCTTCATCAATTAGTGCCTGTTCCGCGTGCTTGCGCTCGGTGATGTCTTGTACCGTGCCGACCATCCGAGCAGGTTTGCCAGTTTTATCGAAATGAACTTTGCCCTGTGCGTGAATAACACGCTCTGCCCCTTTGTGTGAGATGACGCGGTACTCAATGTCGTAGGTCCTATTCCTATGTAAGGCTTTGGCAACTGATTTTTCAGCAAATTGTCTATCATCGGGATGCAGGGAATCCAGGAATGCCTCAAAGTTCCGTACGTGGCGACCAAATATCCGGTGGAACTCATCAGAGTAGGAGATTTCATTTTTCAATATGTCCCAATCCCAGTTTCCGACATGAGCAATGCGTTGAGCTTCAGCAAGACTGGCCTTGCTTGCCTGCAGTTTCTCCTGTGCCTGCTTGCGCTCGGTTACGTCACGCCCCACGCCACGGAACCCGATAATCTCGCCCTCGTTATTTCGCAGAAGAGAGATCGATGTTTCAACAAACCTCTGGACACCGTCTTTGCGGATGGTTGTCCAAGCGAAGCCCTTATTTGGCACACCGGTCTGATATACTTCATTAAAGGCTCGAAATACGGATTTGATATCTTCGTCAGCTGTATAGTCTTTATAGTTGATTCTCTTTCCGACCAGTTCCTTCATTGAGTATCCCAGGTCGCGGCACAGCGAATTATTAGCAAAGGTGATATTTCCGGCAAGGTCAGTCTCAAAATAGGCATCTTCCATCCGCTCCAGTATAGTTCGGTATTTCTCCTCCGATTGCCTCAGCGCTTCCTCTATCAGCTTGCGCTCGGTGATGTCCTTATTACTGCCACGAGACCCCAGGTATTCACCTGTATCATTAAACACCGGCTGGCAGATATGCTCAATCCACCTCACAGAGCCGTCCCTGCGCAGTATGCGGAGTTTTATGGCTGGTACGACTTCGCCTTGACCACTTGCACATTTGTGTTTATCCCAAACGGGCAGGTCAGTGTGGTGAATGATGGACCGGAATAGTTCGGCATTATCCGTGAAGTCAGAGGCACTATAGCCGGTGATACGGCTGCATGAAGGCGATGTATAGATAAACTCGCCCATTGGAGATAGCCACCATTCCCAATCATAAGTATTATCGGCAACAATGCGATATCTAAATTCACCCTCTTGCAACTTTTTCTCTGCCAGCTTGCGCTCGGTGATATCCTCCACGATCGTGATGAACCCTATTGGATTGCCAGAAACATCTTTGAGCACAGTGCCATTAAGCTGAACACGAAATTCGCTCTGGTCTTTTCTCAATTGTGTGAGTTCAATGGCTCCTAAAGACCCCTTCTTGAGCGTCTTCTTCATGATTTCCTTAACTCTGGCACGGTCTTTCTTATTAACAAACTCAAGGACATTTAGCCCAGTGATTTCCCGTTCGTTATCATATCCGTAAATGTGGGCTGTGGCTCTGTTTGATTGCAGAATCTTCCCTTCTGTATCGATGACAGTAATTCCTTCAGGAAGAGCATCGAACATGAGACGCAATTTTTCCTCTGATTCTTTTAGATTCTCTCCCACTTGCTTGCGCTCGATGATTTTCCCTAATCGCTCAGCAACTGCCCGTATCAACGCCCGCTCCTCACTGAGAAATGAACCATCATCAATCTCTGGTCTCTCCTCCAAGTGACAAACCTCGATGATACCTGCTCTTTTGCCATGCACTTTGATATTAGAAGACTGCTTCCATGGAGTATCCCTCCAACTCTCTGTCGTAAACTCCTTGCTATCAACAATGATTCTCGTACAGGCAACCTCCGGATACCGACAGGCCACTGAGAGCAGATTTGCTGTTTCCTGACAAATTTCATCTAAGCCAGCATTTCGAGTTTCAACAACACGACCAATACCATAAAGACAATTGAGCTCTCTGAGGCGTTGATTCAAAGTCTGTTCAAGTCGCCTGCGCTCGGTGGTTTCCCGGCTAACGGCCACGAACCCTGTAATGGCTCCTGACGAGTCTGTAATAGGTGACAGTCTTGCTTCCCACCATTTCACCACGCCTTTCACTTCCAGCCTATACTCAAATTGCTGAGTCTTGCCAGAGGTTAACAACCCACTAATAGTAGCTTGCAGTGACTCAGCTACGTCTGGTGGAAGAACATCCTTAAAGTTCTTTCCAAGGAATTCGCCTGGTGGAGCATACAAATCTTCTTGATGCGAGGGCTGGTAATAGCTCTTGAAAGTGCCGTCGCTACCAATAACAAAGACCAAGTCATTCATTGAGTCAAGCAGTGAGTGTAGGGTTTGCTCACTCTCCTTCGCCACTTCCTCCACCCGCTTGCGCTCCTTTTCGGCTAATTCGAATTTGGCAAAGCGTTTACGCAATTCCTCTACTTCATTGATGAGCTGCTCTTTGGTTCTATTCCGGTCTTTCATCTGCCGTCTCCGTAAATCAAGCTGGTTATCTACCGCTAAGAAGGATGAATAAGCTCTAACTCTTCATATCTTTCTCTACCAGTATCCGGTTTATTTCCTTCATCAATTTCTTGTTATCAAAAGGTTTAGTAACGTAAGACGCTTTAGTCTTATCAAGAAAGTTCTTAATCCCTACCCCGATAACGTCACCGATAATGAATAGCACTCTGTCTGTCAGGGAGTGGTCCATGTGTTGAATATGCTCATAAAGCTCAATACCGCTCATGCCTGGCATTTTAATATCCAGCAGGACAACACCATACCTGTTGCTTTTGAGCTTCTCCAGAGCATCACTGGCATTGTCTATAGTCTCTACATCATGCCCCTCTTCAGTGAGCATTCGGCTCAAGAATTGCCGAATTGGCGACTCATCATCTACTACCAGTATCTTGGCTTTGGCTGCCTTCAGATCTTCGTCTGCAGACGATTCGCTTACCTCGATTTGTCTCTTCTCAGTAGCTATTTGTAGTTCTACTGTAAAGGTAGCTCCCTTACCTAATTCGCTTTCAACACAAATTCTGCCGCCAAGCTCTGCCACTATCCCATGGCAGATGCTCAAGCCCAGGCCCGTACCCTTGCCAACCTCTTTGGTGGTGAAGAAGGGGTCAAAGACGTGCTCCAGATTTTTTGTAGCAATCCCCGGGCCGTCATCAGCAAAGCAGACCCTAACGAAGTCCCCTACCTTCTGGGTACTAATAGTGAGCGTGCCTCTTCCGTGTGCCTCGATCATGAAATGCTCAGCATTGATAATAATGTTGAGAAACACCTGCTGGAGTTGAAAGTAGTCGGCCGTGACCCACGGCAAGTCAGGCGCAAGCCGACTGTAGGCCAGAATGTTGTTTGTCCTTTGCTCATAGGCACGCAGCTCAAGTGTCTTGACTATAGCCTCATTTACATCCATTGGCTGCGTTGTGGGTGTATGTCTTCGGGCGAAGGTGAGGAGCTTCTTTACTATCTCAGCACAGCGCTGGGCTTCGCTATATATGATTTCGATGTCTTCTTTGACATCACAAGGGACTTCCTTATTCGAAACTAGCTGGGCAAAGCCAATAACGCTGGTTAACGGGTTATTGATTTCATGGGCGATGCCTGACACTAGCTCACCAATGGAAGCCAGCCTGTCAGTAATCATGATCTGCTCCTCCATCCGCTTGTATTCGCTGATGTCTGTGCCAGTGACCAGTATGTCGGTCGGTCGGCCCTCGGCATACGATACTGCCTGCCCTGGTGAGAACAGTATGGTGTGAATTGCTCCATCTTTGCCAAAGACTCCAATTTCTTTACTCGGGGTGGATTCCCCCCTAAAATTCCGTTCTATTAGCGCCCTTACTTCTTCCTGCTGCTCGCGGACAATGAAGCCCAGTATGGGACTGCCAACAACCTCATCTTTCGAGTAGCCAAGTTGCTCAATTGCACTCGTATTAACATCTGACACGTTCCCAGCCATGTCAATAATCCAGTTGATAGAAGTACTTTTATCGTAGAGATACCTGTATCGGCGCTCTGATTCCTCAAGCGCCTTTTCTGCCAGCTTGCGCTTCCGCCTCACCTCAACTTCGAGTAGCTCACGCTCAACAGATGCGGCGAGTCGGGTCATGTTCTCTTTCATCACATAGTCATGAGCACCGGCTCTTATCGCTGCTACCGCCGTCTCCTCACCAATGGAGCCAGAGACAATGATGAAGGGCAAGTCAAGGCCACTTTCTTTCACCAACTCTAACGCTTCAAGCGCGCTAAATTGCGACATGTTGTAGTCAGCAAGAACGACATGCCAGATCTGCTTCACCAGTGCCGCCGTCATTTCGTCACGTGTTGCCACTCTCTGGAATGTTGAATTATAGCCACCATGCTGGAGCTGGCGCACCACTAACAAGGTGTCATCTTCTGAATCCTCAACAACTAATACTCTAAGTGGAGTCTTCATTTGCATTCCCTTTCATCTCGGCGGTGGTTCGTTCAACAGCAACCAGTACAGTCCAGGTTGTCTTGCCGCTTCGCTGAACTGAAGGAAGTCGACCGGTTTGCGAACGTAGCTGTTGGCACCCAGCTTGTAGCCATTGATAAGGTCTTGCTCCTCTTTAGATGAAGTGACAATGACCACAGGAACTAGTTCCGTCCGTTTGTCAGCACGCAGGCGTCGCAGTACTTCTAGGCCGTCAATCTTCGGCAGCTTAAGGTCAAGTAGTATCACCGCTGGCATGGAACTCAAGTTGCGCCCGGTATACTCTCCAGTGCCAAAAAGGTAATCAAGAGCCTGTTGTCCATCCCCGGCGATGACGACCTCGTTCAGAATATTATGCTTTCTAAGTGAGCGCATGGTCAGCTCCACGTTGGCAGGATTGTCTTCCACCAGCACATCCGGCCAGATGGAGCCTGTGCTGGATTCTCCTTTCTAAAATTGGTCGCCGGTACTGGCTCAAATCTATGTTTCTGTTCCTCCTGATCTTATCTAGAAGAAACCTGAATTCTCTATCATCTTCCACTTGACCTCCGGATTTCTCCGCTCCCTATAGGTTTTGAATAGTTCCCTTCTTTGCGTTTTTTATGTTCAGACTTGTCTTCCGTTTCCATCTTTGATTCGCGATGATGGATGACGGTTGCGAGTTCCTGCACCACCTCGGCTGCTTGCCGGGCTTTGGCATGAATCCTTCGCAAGTCTCGGCTAACCTCTTCATCTGTAGTCTTTCTCAGGAGCCGCTGGGAAAATCCCAGTATTCCGGTCAGGTAGTTATTGACCTCGTGGGCAACGTCGGCTGCAAGCTCCACAATAGAGGCAGATTGATCGAAGAGATGAAACTCATGTTCTAGCTCGTTCAGACTCTCTTCTAGCTTGCGTGCAATTTCTGCGGCCTCCAATTCAACCACTTGTTGGTGCAAGACTGCTGCTTTACTCGTGAGGTGCTCTTTTGTATCTGGTTCCCTGATGCTACTGCCTGCCGTTCTCAAGGTTCACCTCTTTCTAGTGATATGTAGGAAGTTAGCCACTACAGAAGCAATGTCTGCTTCACTGAAAGGCTTATTCATAACCCCTAAAGGACCTTGAGCTAAGGCCCGCGCCATCGTATCACTGTTGGGATAGCCGGTTATGATGGCTACTGGTAGGTCAGGCTTGATGCTCTTTATCTGGCGCAGAACCTCAGCTCCATCCGTACCCGGCATTTTGAGGTCAAGGAAGACCAGGTCAAAGTCCCGTTGCCTGACCAACTCTACTCCTTTGGAGCCAGTCGCTGCTGTAGTTACCTTGTGTCCCGAATCCTCGAGCGTCTCCCTGAATAGCGACCGAATGATCTCCTCGTCATCAATAACAAGGATG
>Ga0315555_1001967_pt1 | contig 14697 bp, 15 predicted proteins | sample SalMarSW160380MG_FD_202113 | JGI IMG/M metagenome (GOLD analysis project Ga0315555, IMG submission 202113) | Salt marsh sediment microbial communities from the Plum Island Ecosystem LTER, Massachusetts, United States - Salt Marsh Sediment SW1603-80 ... | reverse complement strand
CAGCCCCGCTGGCTGCGGCCAGCCCCGCTGGCTGCGGTCAGCTCTGGGCGATCACTCCGAGCGAGATCTTGAAGCCGGCGCGGCGCTGCAGCGGGGGCATCAACGTACCCTGACCCATCAGCATCTCGCCCGGGAACCAGCGCGCCCACTCCTTGTTGAAGGCGTCGAAGTCGGACGGGTCGCGGAGCGACCAGTTAGCCCAGACCACCTTCTCGAGCGAACTCCCTTCGGCTTCGAGCTTGGCCTTCAGGTTCTTCAGACACTGAGCGGTCTGCTCCTTGATGCCGCCCGGGACGATCTGCTTCGTCTCTGAGTCGATCGGTCCGATCGACGACACGTAGACCATGCCTCCGGCCTTCGCCACCCTGCTGCTGAGCAGCGACGGGTCGAGTTGCGATACTCCCTCAGCGGAGAAGCGCGCCTTTCGTGAGAGGGTGCGGTCCGGTCGAGCCGGATCCTCGGGCGGGATGCCGTACTCGCCCGGAGGCAACACGATCGCGTTCTCCTTGAATTTGGCCATGAATGTCGGCCGGATCCCGGTGGGCTCGAGGTCGCCCTGGATCTTGCCCTCGACGATGCCGGTCTGCTCGAACGCGAAGATGTCCTGGGTGAGAATCTCGTCGTCCTCGATGCCGTAGACCTCGGTGATGTTGACCACCTTGCGGGAGCCATCCTTGAGGCGGGCGGTGTGGACGATCAGGTCGATGGCAGAGGCGGTCTGCTCCCGGATCGAGCGCAGCGGCAGCTCGTAGCCGGCCATCAAGACCATCGTCTCGAGACGGGCCAGCATGTCGCGCGGGGTGTTGGAGTGGCCGGTCGAGAGAGATCCGTCGTGGCCGCAGTTCATGGCCTGGAGCATGTCCAGGGCCTCGCCGCCGCGGCACTCACCGACGACGATGCGGTCCGGGCGCATGTGCAGGCCGTTTCGCAGCAGGTCGCGGATCGTGATCTCGCCCTCGCCCTCCAGGTTGCGCGGCCGCGACTCGAGGGTGATGACATGCTCCTGGTTGAGCTGGAGCTCGGCCGCGTCCTCGATGGTCACGATCCGCTCGTCGTTGGGGATGAACGACGACAGGACGTTCAGGAAGGTGGTCTTGCCCGAGCCGGTGCCGCCCGAGACGAAGACGTTGAGGCGAGTCTCGACACAGGCCTTGAGGAAGTCGAACATCTCCCGCGTGGCCGTCCCGAAGCTGATCAGGTCGTCGACGGTGTACGGCCTGGACGAGAACTTGCGGATCGTGATCACCGGTCCGATCAGCGACAGCGGCGGGATGATCGCGTTGACGCGCGAGCCGTCCGGCAGGCGCGCGTCGACCCGGGGGCTGGACTCGTCGATGCGCCGGCCCAGCGGGGCGATGATCCGGTCGATGACGTGCATCACGTGCTCGTCGTTCCGGAAGGCGACGGTGGTCAGCTCAAGCTTGCCGCGGCGCTCGATGTAGACCTGCCGCGGCCCGTTGACCATCACCTCGGTGATGCTCTCGTCCTGGAGAAGCGGCTGGATCGGCCCGTAGCCGGTGATCTCCGCCATGATCTCCTCGAGCAGGGCCGCGCGCTGCTCGCGCCGCATCGGCACGGCGCTTGCCTGGAGGACCTGGTCCAGGATCACCTCTACCTTGGATCGGATCTCGGCCTTGTCGCCCGTTGCGAGGAGCGACTTGTCCCCCATGATCTGGTCCAGGATGCGGGCCTTGATGCCGGCCAGGCGGTCGACCGGGCCGGGCGGCTGGGGATGCGACGCGGCCGGAGCCGAACCGCGGCCGGGCAGCTCGGCGGTCTGGGCATCGCTCTGGTTTTGCTTTTCGATGCGCTGCAGGAGGCTCATAGCCCTTCACTTCCCCTCGTGACGGGCACGCGGGCACGTAGCACAAGTATTGGGAGGCGCGTCAAGACCGCGCCGGCGGAAGTCCCCGCGCGCGGATCGCCGAGCAGCGGCTGCATGCGTGCAGGTGTGGCAGTCGACCCGGGCCAGCGCACATACGCGCGCTGGCGCCTGCCCGACACGCCGCCCCTGCGGTCGAGGACAGCGCGTCGGTCGGGCATTGCGAACGTCGACGCCTCGAAGAGCAGGCCCATGGCCGATATTCTCCTCTCTCGACTGTAGGCGCGGGGAACCCGGATGACGAGTGGTACTTCCGGCAAGGCCTCGGTGGCCCCGAGCAGCCACGGCAGCCTGGTACGGCCGTCCTGCGGTAGCGTGGCCGGCCGATCGCCAGAGCGTAGAGTTTAGGCGGGATGCCCGATCGGGATCAGGTACAGGGGCTCATGGTCGCCGGGCAGCTTCAACACGCGCCTGACGGCGGCGTCTCCGAAGGCTCCGATCGGGACGCCTCCCAGCCCCATGGCGACGGCCTCGAGCAGCACGTTCTGGGCGGCGTGGCCGGCCTCCAGCCAGACATAGCGCTCAGCCCGCGCACCGTACTTGGCCTCGGTCCGGGAGAAGACGCCGGTGATCACGATGACTGCCGCGGCTCGGCCGACCGCGGTCTGATCCAGCGCTACGCTCTGCAGAGCCCTTCGACGGTCGCCGGTCATGTGCACCTTGGCTCGGTGATGGGACGGCAGGTAGTGGAGCACGTGGTCCGGCGTGACGACGTAGACCTCGAGAGGGTAGAGGGCCCCGGCGGAGGGAGCGGTCCGGCCTCCCTGGCGGCTGGTCAGCCCCTGGGCCGCCCAGAGCATCTGGGACATCTCCTCCAGGGTCAGGCGCTTGGCGGCGAAATCGCGCACGGAGCGCCGGCCGGCGAGCGCGGCCTCGAGCGAAACGTCGCTGTGGAGCCGCGGGGGCGGCAGTTCCATGGTGTATCCCTCCGGTACCGTCGGGCTTGGCACAGGCGTTGGGGCGAAGGTTGGAGCCGGGGGAAGCGTGCCGTCGCCGATCGAGGCCGGAGGCGAGGTGGCGGCTGCGGATGGCGAGGCCTCGGGCGCAGCCGTTGCCTGCGAGCCGGAGCAGCCTGCCGCGATCGTCACGGCAACGGCCAGGAGCCCTTGCCGAAGGGCGCGTCGGGAGATCATGACCAGCCTCCCCCGCCGGGAGCCACACGCGGGCCGGGAGCCACATGCGGCCGGACCGGCGGCTGCGGGGGCACAATCGGCCCCCTCGCGCCCAGTGTAGGCCCGCTCCGGGCTACGGCAAGGCCGACCCCGACCCGCTTGAGGCCTGGCTCTCCGGGTCGAGCGGACGCTGCACGGTCTGCCAGCGGGTCCGGCCGTCCACGAACGGGTTGTAGCGGGACAGATCCACGGCCGCCCGCCGCTGGATAGCCCTCCGCTCCGCGTGGCGCCGTTCGCGCCGCGTGGCCGAGTGTCGCTCGACCTGCCGTCGGATGTAGACACGCCGTTCCACGCCCGCGCGGCGGTCGGTGCGCAGCGGCGCCCCGCATCTGGGGCAACGGCGCTCTTCGGCGGAGAGCTGAGCAAGGGGGGCTATGGCAGTGACTGCTCCCCCGCACCTGGTGCAGGCGAGATGCGTCATGGGGCCATGCTAGGCCGCCCCACGCAGCGTTCAATGACTGGCGCGAAACGTCCCGAGCTTCAGGCCGGCCGTCGCGTCCGGCGCAACATGGGCTATGCTCTGCGGGCCATGATCGGCTAGCTCGCTTCCAGATCGCGCGCCCCCTGTTCGGCTCGAGCCGCCCAGGACGTGGCTGCGCCTGCCGCATATCCCCCGATCATGGAGAACCCACCTTGTTCCTCGATCTTCAGCGCATCAACGAGCGGCCGCCTGTCTTCTCCCGGCACACCACGGCGGACCTCTGGACCGATCCTCACATCTCGAAGCAGATGCTGGCCCACCACCTCGATGGGTCTGTCGCGATCGCCTCTCACTCGACTGACTTCATCGATGCAGCGGTGGCCTGGCTGAGAGAGACGTTCGGCCTCGACCGCGGCTCCCGCGTCGTGGACCTGGGCTGCGGGCCGGGGCTCTATGCCAACCGGCTGGCGCGGGCCGGCATCGACGTGACCGGGGTCGATTTCTCGGCCCGTTCCATCGCCCACGGCCGCGAGGCCGCCGCGCGGGATGGCCTTCGGGTCGACTACGTCGAGGCCGACTACCTTGCCTGGGAGCCGAAGGGGCGCTTCGACCTGGCGATGCTGATCATGCGTGACTACTGCGCCCTCTCGCCGGACAGGCGCCTGGCCTTGTTGGGCAGGGTGCGGCGGTTTCTCGCGCCCGGAGGAGCGTTCGTCTTCGATGTCGATTCGACTGCCGCCCTCGAGGGGCCTGTGGAGTCAGCCTCGTACTCGGTCTCGCCCGGCGGTGGCTTCTGGGCTCCCGGCCCCTACTTCGAGTTCGCGAATACCTTCGTCTACCCCGAGGAGGCAGTGCTTCTCACCAGGCACGTCATCGTCGAAGGCGACCGGACGCGATCGATCTACAACTGGATCCAGCTCTTCAGCCCCGAGAGCCTGACCTCGGAGCTGGCCGGAGCGAGCCTGGCCGTCGAGTCCGTGATGGGCGACGTGACGGGCCGTCCGTTCGACCCGCGGTCACCCCAGTTCGCGGTCGTCGCCCGCCACCGGTAGCGCCCGCCAGGGCGCACGGGCCCGCCTCCTCAGCTGTAGCGGCTCTCGCAGGCGGTGGGCACCACGCCCGGCTGGCCGTAGTAGAGGCTGTCGGTGCCGAACAGGTAGACGGACAGGTTGGCCACCTTGTCCAGCTTCAGCCGGCTCGTCCATGACCCCTTGGTCTCGGACGAGGGCGGATGGTAGTTGTAGGGCGGCCCCAGCACGCAGTTGGAGATCGACTTCACGTTCTCCGCCGCGCTCACGTAGTCCTTGGCGTCCTTGAGCGGGAAGTTGGTGGCGATCGACCTGCCGGCGATATCCGTGAGACCGCCCAGTTGGGGCAGGATGGCCGGGGTGGCCAGCTTCTGCCGCAGGGCCACCATCACCAGCTGCTGGCGACCGGCCCGGTAGTAGTCGTTGCTGCTCTCCCTCGAGCGCGCGTAGCGGAGGGCCGCCGCGCCGTCCATGTGGACCAGGCCCTTGGGGACGTAGGTGCAGGTGAATGGATCGTTCAGCACCCGCGGGTTGTTGACGTCGATGCCGCCCACCAGGTCGATCAACTCGACGAAGCCCCCCATGTCTATCGCGGCGTAGTAGTCGACCCTGACTCCCACCAGGTAGCCGATCTCGTTGGCCAGGGCAACCATGGGCGTGTCGGGAGCGGCGATGCTGCCCCTGGCGACGGCCTTTGAGAAGCCGTTGATCTTCATGTTGACCGCCGCCTGGCCGCCCCAGTAGAAGGGGAAGTTGGCCGTGTCGCGGGGCACGCTGACCATCGCCACCTTGTTGGTTTCCAGATCGATGCTCACCAGCATCAGGGTATCGGTCAGGGCGTGGCTGCGGCCGGAGATGAAGTCGATCCCGACGAGCAGGATGGTCATCCGGTTCGGGTTGGGGGTGGGCGTCGGGCTGGGGCTCGGGCTGGGCGTCGGCTCCGGCGTAGGCGTGGCCGTCGGCTCCTCCGTGGGCGAAGGCTCTGCCGTAGGTTCGGGCGTTGTGGTTGGCCCCAGGCTCGTCGTCGGGCTGGGGGACTCGCTCTCGGCCGCCAACTGGGAGCCCGGGCCGGCGGCCATGAGGCGCCCGGCGAGGGCCAGCCTGGGGGCCGTGACCGCCTCCGGTGGGTTGTAGTAGGGCGGGCAGGTAAAGGCTGGATCGATCGTGTACTCGGGAAGGTCCCAGGGATCGGTCCCGCCGAAGTAGAGGGACCAACTCGGCTCGGGTGAGTCGGTGAACCCGGGCGGGTCGGTGGCGTCCAGGTAGTCGTTCTGGGCGATCTGGGCCGGGAGGTTGTAGGCATCGTAGGCGTTCGAGAAGACCACGTCGCCCATGCCCACCGTGGCGATGAGGAGCGCCACCAGGACGGCAGCGGCCCTGGCCTGGGGGCGCCCCGGGCGCATGGCCAGGAACGGGTGCGCAATCGCCAGGATCCGCCACAGAGTGAAGGCCGCGGCCACCAGCATCACCGTCAAGGCGTAGTCCTGGTCGGTAGAGACGTAGACGGCGAAGTAAGTCAGGCCCTGGCTGAGCTGGAGCAGCGCCCAGACGACCACGACGATCGCCGGCACGGCGAACACGAGGGCAGCCAGGCGCCGCCCCATGTAGAGCTGGCCGGCGCCGGGGAACAGGAACGAGAGCGCAGCTGCTGCGGCCGGTGACTTGGCCCGACCGACCGGCTTCGCACCCCTGGCTTCCCGGTCGACGGGCTGCGGCTGCGGCTGCGGCTGCGGCTTCGATTGGCGTTTCTTGGCCACGACTGTCGTTCTCACTGTCCGAGGGACTGCCTCAGTATGACGCTTCAGCGCCGAACCGCGGTTCCACAGCCTTCGGGACGCCGGCGGGGGCATGAGCGTGACGCGGCTCGCAGGTCCGCCGCGCCGGCCGCCGAGCGCCTGGCGGAGGGCGGCAAACATCCGACTCGGCATCAATCCCCAGCCTCGCCGGCCTTCGGCGTGGGTCGAGGGCAGCATAAGCTTGAAGCTCGACCGGACAGGAGGGCTCGATGGCAAGCAGGACGTCGGAGAGCGGCGCCTCCGCGCTCGAGGATCAGCTCGACCTGGTGGTCCTCGGTGGCGGAGGGCGCGTGGGCCTGCCTCTCAGCCTCGGCTTCGCCCAGGCCGGCCTGCGGGTCGGGACATACGACATCGCAACCGAGACCCTGGATCTGATCGAGCGCGGCCAGATGCCGTTCCGCGAAGCGGGCGCGGATGAGCTCCTGGCGGGCCTGCTGCCCACGGGCAGGCTCGTCCTGAGCGCCTCACCCGAGCTGCTCGAGCGCACCTCCGTGGTCGTAGTCATAGGCACGCCGATCGACGAGTTCATGAACCGCTCGTTCTCGGTGATCGAGCGCCTGGCAGCCAGGCTGCCCCAGATCCGCGGGCTGAAGAACGAGCTCGGCCCGGGGGTGCTCAACGCCATGAGGGCCGGGCTGGCTGCCGCGCGAGCGCCGTACATCGTGATCTCTATGGCCGATGGCTCGGATGAGCCGGGCGACGTCGACCGAATGGTCGAGCTGGCCAGGGCCGGCGCGGACGTGGTGGCGGCCAGCCGCCACATGAAGGGCGGGCGGCAGGAGGGCGGACCGCGCCTGAAGCGGCTGCTGAGCCGCACCACCGGGCTGAGCCTGCACTGGGTCGAGGCCCTCCCCACCGACGGCAGCCCGGACTAGGGCTTCTTGGTTCGGGAGTCGATCCAGACGCTCACCACCACCATCACGGCCAGGATCAGGGTGATGAGTACGGCTGCCAGGGGCCAGTCCATCCTCTACCTCCAGTGCGCGGACGCCGGGCTTGGCTGCAGCTCCCGGCCGTTCCGGACGTAGTGTGGCGCAGCCAGGTACCTCCCGCCAACCGACGCGGGTAGGACCGGGAGTGCTACCGGGGGAGGATCTGGGGCCGGGCGGCTCCCGGGTGCACCGACGACGCATCGGCGCCCGAGACTCGTCCGTAGCGAGAGAACCTCGCGGCCAGGACGCCCAGACCCTGCCCGAGGCTCGCGCCGGCGGGGATCGGCTCGCGGGCAACTAGATCGCCGATCAGGCGGCGCCGAATCTCGATCGTTCGCGCCCGCACTTCCAGCCCAAGCGGTGCCAGCGACACCAGCGTGGCGCGGCGGTCGCTGTGGTCGCGAGCTGTCCCGACGAATCCGCGCGCCTCCATGCGCGCCACCAGCCGGCTGGCCGACGCCAGTGAGGACCCGATGCGGTCGGCAATCGCGCCGACCCGCATCGACCCCTGGCCGAGGATGACGAGCACGCGCCACTGGGCGAGGGTCAGCTCGTTCTCCTGGCCCGTCTCGGCCAGTGCCTGGGAGGTCAGGCCGACGACCCCGAAGGCCAGTCCTTCCACGGCCTCTATGAGCTTCTCGTCCGCCTCTATGAGCTTCTCGTCCGCCTCTATGAGCTTCTCGTCCGCGGTCATGGCCGAAGGATACGGGATTAGTTGTCATGTGGTAACCTTTTCCTGCGGAGCCCAATCCGCCCCCCATGAACCCGTCAATGCCGGCACGGCCCCGGGCGGTGAACGCTGAGGCGCTCGCCCGTGGGGCCCTCGGGAAGGAGGCGCCATGCCCGCAGTTACCGACCGCGCGACCAAGCGACTGGCAGAAGTCCGCAAGCGACGAGGATTCCCTGAGTCGTACGCTGCGCGACTCTCGCGTCGCGAAGGCAAGCTCGTGCTCGACTTCACCGACAAGCCCGCCGACGACGACCACGTCGCGGCCGAGGGCGATGTGCGGGTCCTGCTCGATTCGGCCGTCGCCGACGATCTCAAGGAAACCTACCTGGACGTCCAGGAGCGCGACGGCGCGGAAGCGCTCGTGCTGAGGCGCGCGTCCGGAAGCAGCTAGAAAGCCCCAGCGGCGCAGGCCGCAGCCGCTCCTCACGAGGCCGTGCCATAGGGCTGCTCGGCCCTATGGCGGCCTTTCGCATGCACCTATCATCGCCCCGAGCGGGTCGCACCTGAGTCGCGGCGCGAGGTAGCGGAATGCGGCAGCGCAAGCCGAGGGCAGGATGGGGGGGCGATCCACGCGCGGCCCAGCGCCAGCCCGGCGTCTGGATGTCTGGCCGGATCCTCGACCTGGCCGATCCAGTCGAGCTGCCCGAACTCGACCGAGTCCAGCCCCACAAGCTCGACCGGCATCGGCCCAAGGAACGCGCCGAGGGCGTCAGGCAGCCCTGGGGCCGGGTGATCGTCCAAGACTACCTCGACGGCCGGCGCGTCTACCCCGAGCCGCCGCATCTGACCCGTCGCGTCAACCGCCTCGGCCGTCTCGTGCGCCGCATGTCCGCGACAACGTGGCTCTTCTTCCTGCTGGCCCTTGCGCAGGCCCTCGCATCCGCGACGGACATCCTGTCGTCCAGCGTCCGCTCCTCGCCGGCCCTGGCCGGCCTGGTTCTCCATTCGATCTACGTCTGCACCCTGGCCGCGCTGCCGGCCGGAGTGCTGATCTGGCGTTCGGATGCCTGGCGCTCGGCCCGACTCGTCCTCGGAGGCGCCGTCCTCTGGACAACCGCGCCGTCGCTGGCGGGTCTTGCCTGGCGGCTGGCGCGCCTGTCGGCCGTGGACGACCGCGTGGTGATCGGTCTGGGCCTCATTGGGGGCGGCGCTGCGGCCCTGGCTTGCCTGGGGCCCATCGTCATCGCCTTCGGCCTGAATCGCATCCGGCGAACTCGGGCTGACTGGCTGTGGCCAGCTACCTGGCAGGGGGGCCTGCTGATGATCATGCCGGTGACGTACAGCTCGGGTCGCTTGCTGCTCGTCGCGAGCGGGGAGGCGGCAACGCCGCTGACCGAGGATGCCGGCGCTCGCCTGGCAGCCTCGCTAGCCGGGGCAACCCAGCCCCTCGAGCTGCTCGGCCTGGCCATGCTGGCCTGCCTGTGCCTGTCGGCGATGCTGGCGGAAGAGCCCCAGAAGCGGATGTGGCAGTGCGCTGCCGCAGGCGCCGCACTGCTTCTCGGAGTCGGCGTCCATGAGTTCTTCACGGGAGCCATGGTGGGGATCCCGATGCCCCTCGATCCCGGGGCCTGGGACTTGGCTATTGTCGTCGCTGCGGCGGGCCTGGTCGCGGGCAACGGGCTGTTGCTGCTGGCGTTCACTTCGACGGTCTGGTCGGCCGCCAGAGACGCAGAGGGCCCGGGCCGCGGAGCGCCGGAGGAGGTCTTCACCTGGGGCCCGTACGGCTGGGGTGCCATCGAGCCGCTCGCGATGGACGAGATCGTCGCCGTGGCGGCCGGCGTCGACCATGCCCTGGCCGTCGACGGGTGTGGTCGCGTGGGTGCCTGGGGCGACAACACGATGGGCCAGATCGACATCCCCGAAGACCTGGGTGACGTCATCGCGGTCGCCGCCGGAGACGGCTTCAGCCTGGCCCTCCAGGCCGCCGGGACGGTCGTCGCCTGGGGCGCCAACGATCGAGGTCAGACGGACGTCCCCGCCGGCCTGAGCGGGGTGACCGCGATCGCTGCCGGCCACGGATTCGGGCTGGCGCTGCGTTCCGATGGAACGGTCGTGGCCTGGGGCGACCCGGCCGGCGACGCGACCTCCGTGCCGGACGATCTCATCGGCGTGGCCGCTATCTCGGCCGGCGCCTGCCACGCCCTGGCGCTTCGCTCGGACGGCTCCGTGGCGGGCTGGGGCGACGGCAGCTGCGGGCAATCGCAGGTGCCGCTCCGGCTCCGCCGGGCCAAGGCCATCTCGGCGGGGGGCGATTTCAGCCTGGCCCTGCTCGCCGACGGAACGGTCGTGGCCTGGGGCGACAATAGCTACGGCCAGCTCGACGTCCCGGAGACCCTGGCCAACGTGGCCACCATCTCGGCCGGCGCCTTCCACGCCGTGGCTCTCCTGGCCAACGGCGACGTCATCGGCTGGGGCGGTGGCCGCATGGCCGGCGAAGCCGATCACCCCTGGCGCCTGGTCGACTTCAAGGCGATCGCCGCCGGAGACGGCTTCAGCCTGGCGATCCGCGTCGCGTAGGAGCGCCGCGGCGGCGCGCCGCACCGGGCCGGCATCCTCGATTTCGGTGGCAGGTGCCGTATCGTTCTCCCATGAGCGCCAAGACCATCAAGATCGGCGGTGAGCTGGAAGTCGGTCGGCTTGGCTTCGGGGCGATGCGGATCACCGGGCCCGGCATCTGGGGACCGCCGCGCGACAAGCCCGAGGCGCTGCGCGTGCTGCGTCGAGCGATTGAGCTCGGAGTGGGCTTCATCGACACGGCGGATTCCTACGGCCCGGAGATCAACGAGCTGCTGATCGCCGAGGCACTGCACCCCTATCCCGATGGCCTCGTCATCGCCACCAAGGGCGGCTACGTCCACACTGGGCCGGACAAGTGGGTCCTCGACTGCCGCCCCGAGCGCCTGCGTCAGGCCATCGACGGCTCGCTGCGCCGCCTGCGCCTGGAGCGGATCGACCTCTACCAGCTGCACGCGATCGATCCCGCGGTGCCCCTCCAGGATTCGCTGGGGGCGCTGGCCGACGCCCAACGAGAAGGCAAGGTCCGCTTCGTGGGCGTCTCCAACTTCTCCGTGGAAGACCTGGCGCGGGCCGAGAAGGTAGTCAAGGTCATCTCGGTGCAGAACCGCTACGGGCATTCGGACCGGGCTTCTGAGCCGGTGCTGCGGGCCTGCGAGAAGAAGGGCATCGCCTTCATTCCCTGGTCGCCGCTGTGGGCAAGCGCCGACGGCAGGCCGGCATCGCCCGTCGACCACCTAGTCTGGCTGCTGCGCCACTCGCCGGTCATCCTGCCGATCCCGGGCACGTCATCCGTCGCCCATCTCGAGGAGAACATGCGGGCCGCAGGGCTCGCCTGAGCCGGCCGCGTCCCCGATCCCGGCAATCGTTGACGATGGCCTAGACTTGGCCGGGGTCGCAGCGGGCCGGCCGCGTGGGCCCAGACGGAGAGATGATGCGAGCGATCCTCGTAGGCGCGGGCGGCATCGGGCGGGCGGTCCTGGAGCGGCTGGGCGAGCACTGGCAGGTGACCGCGGTCGATATCGAGGCCGATCGCCTGGCCGCGCTGACGGCCGCACGCGAGATCCGGCCGATACAGGGCGACGGCTCCAGCCGGGTCACCCTCGAGCGGGCCGGGCTGAAGAAGGCGGACGCGGTGATCGTCGCCCTTCGCGACGATGACGTCGCCCTGGAGGTGTGCCGCCTCGCCAGGGCGGCCGAGGTGCCGAGGGTCGTGGCGATGGTCGTCGCAGCGGCCCGGGTCGCGGAGTTCACCCACCTCGGTGCGACTGCCGTAGCCCCCGACCGCCTGGCCGCCCGCCAGGTCGAGCTCACCCTGGAGCCTCGTCGAGTAGCCTCCGCCGCCTTCGCCGACGGGCGAGCGGAGGCCATCGAATTCCGGCTCGCCCCGGACTCGAAGCTCGTGGGAAGGACCCTCGCCGAGCTCGGGCTCCACGGATGGCTCGTCGCCGCGGTTCTGCGCGGCGACGAGGTGATCGTGCCTCACGGCAAGACGACGCTGGCCGAAGGCGACCGGGTCACGGTCGTCGGCCCGGCCGAGAACCACGCGGACATGGTCCGGATCTTCACCGAGAGCCAGGCCCGCTTCCCTCTGTCCTACGGCCGGCGGATCGGCGTCGCCGTCCGCCGGGGAGACGACGAGGTGGTCGCCGAAGCGATGGCCTTCTTCCGTCTGACGGCGGCCGACGCCCTGGTCGCGATCCATCCCCGTCGGTCGCGCCTCGACGCCTCCGCGGCGGCGGAGCTGGACGAGCGACTCGAGGCGCTGGGCGCCAGCGGCCCGGGCGTGGAGTTCGCCGAAGGTGACGGCGAGCAGGTCGGCCTTTCGGATCTCATGCGCCTGCGCGAGCCTCAGCACCTGGGCTGCTTCGTAGTCCCGCGGGCAGGCAGCCTGCGCTCCGCGGTATCGCTGCTGGGGCGGCTGACCAGGACCGGCGTGCCGAGCCTCCTGAGCGCCGGGACCACCCGCTACGAAAGGCTGGTCATCCCCGCCCGCGACAGCCAGGGTGCCTGGGAGGCGGCCTGGGTCGCCCTCGACCTGGCGGCGCACAACGCGCTCCCGGTCGAGGCCCTCGGGGCGAGCACGCCCCGCTTCCTCATTACCGACGACGACGAGAAGGCGGTGCGGGACGCTGTGACGCGGCTGCGGGACGAAGGGTCCGTCCGCGCCGTGGAAGTCATGGGACGGGTCGTACGGTCGAACCCGGTTCGCCTCTTCCGGAAGGTTCCACCGTCCTCGCTGCTCGTGCTCAGCCATGGCGGCGCCTCCGGCAGCATCTTCCGACCCGCATTCACGGCCGCCGTGGCCGCGGGCCTGGCCGGCTCCATGCTCGTCGTGCCGCCGAACCCCGGACGTGCCCGTGAGTGACTCCGGGGCGCTGCTCGTCGTCGCCCTGGCCGCCCTGGGATTGCCGCCGCTGGCCGCGACGGTCCGGCTGCCGGCGGTGGTGCTGGAGATCCTGTTCGGGATCCTGGTGGGCCCGGTGCTGGGCATCCTGAGAGCCGATACGCTGATCGAGTCGTTGGGCGAGCTGGGGTTCCTGCTCCTGCTGTTCCTCGCCGGCTTCGAGATCGACCTGCGGCTGTTCGAGCGATCCGGGCCGCGGCCGGTGTTGCGCGGGACGTTGCTCTTCGTCATCAGCCTGGGGCTGGCCGCCGGCGGCGCGCTGATGCTCGACCTCGGGATCTTCATGACCCTGGTCCTGGCGACAACCTCCGTCGGCCTGGTGGTGCCGACGCTGCGTTCGGGCCGAGTGCTCGCGACGCCGCTCGGGCAGGACATCCTGATGGCCGCCCTCATCGCCGACTTCGCCACGCTGGTGGCCGTCTCGCTGGCTTCTCTCGTCATGCGGGTCGGCGCCGACCCGCGGCTACTTCTCTTCCCCCTGTTCATAGCCCTCGTGCTGGCATCGTTTGCCGGGCTCAGGTTCGCCGCCTGGTGGTGGCCGGACCGGTTCAGCCGCTTCTTCGACCCTCGGGACCCCGAGGCCCTCGGCGTGCGGTTCGCCATGGCAATGGTCCTGGCCTACGCCGGCCTCGCGACCGCAATGGGGATCGAAGCCGCGCTTGGGGCATTCCTGGCGGGCACCGGCGTAGCCACTGTCTTCAGGCACCGGGGCGAGCTGGACCACACGCTTGACGGGCTTGCCTATGGGTTCCTGATCCCGATCTTCTTCATCGGAGTCGGGCTCAGCTTCAGCCTGACGGCCGTGAGCGACCCGTCGGCCATCGGCTTCCTGGTCCTGCTCATCGCCGTCGCGTTCGTGGTCAAGCTGGTTCCGTCGCTGGCGGTCCTGGGGCGCCGCCACGGCCTGCGCTCCGGCGCCGCGGCCGGCATGCTCCTCTCGGCGCGGCTGTCGCTGATCATCGTGGTGGCCCGGATCGGGGTCGAGCTGGGCGCCATCGAACCCGACCTGGAGGCCATGATCATCCTGCTCGCCGCGGCAACCGCGACCTTCGCCCCGATCGGCTACGGGCTCGTGTCCAGGCCTCAGGCTGGAGGCGCCGCCGTCCGGCCCTAGTTGACGCTGAAGGGCGGGTAGCGGTCCGTTACCAGCAGACCTGTGTAGGCCCAGACGCGAATGCTCCAGCGCATCACCCCCACGACGAAGTCGAAGAGGGGCCGTGGATAGCGGCCGGTGATGAGGATCGCGAACCAGGCGATGACGATGCAGATGAAGGCGAAGAACCCGAGGAAGAAGAGAACGATGTAGTGCGGGATCGCCAGCAGCCACTTGATCAGGGGCAGCCAGCGGTTGAGGTCCTTCTCAACGTCGGGGTACTGGATGCTCAGGTGGACCGCCTGGTCCTTGGTCGTGGACGGGTACTTGTCCGTGAGCAGGGCCGCATAGGCGGCGATCCGCGCCCCGAGGCGCGCCAGCTCCCGGGCGAAGTCGAACCACCAGCGCGGGTACTTGCGGCGGCAGACGATCATCAGCGCCGTCGCGAGCCACAGACCGCTGCTCAGCAGGTTCTGGATGATCAGGATCGGGATGACCATGATCAACCGGAAGAAGGTGGTCAGACGGTTGAGGTCGCCCGGGTAGTCGATATCCAGCCGCGCGGGATAGGTCTTGGACGACTTGGCCACTGCTTCTCTCCTGATGCGGCTAAGGGGCCGCGGCCAGACCGCGGCGACAGCGCCACCAGCCTACGGCTTCCGGGCCCGCCAGTCGACCCAGCATTTGCACAACAACCCTGCCGCCCGCCCGGAGCCCGGCGG
>Ga0315555_1001965_pt1 | contig 14709 bp, 12 predicted proteins | sample SalMarSW160380MG_FD_202113 | JGI IMG/M metagenome (GOLD analysis project Ga0315555, IMG submission 202113) | Salt marsh sediment microbial communities from the Plum Island Ecosystem LTER, Massachusetts, United States - Salt Marsh Sediment SW1603-80 ... | reverse complement strand
GCGCCAGCCCAAGTCCGAGGCCAAGGCTCAGCCCAGGGCGGCGGCCAAGCGTGGCGCCGGAGCTCCCTCGCCGGCTCCGCCGTCGCCGACCACCGGCTGGTCGCCGACGCACCTGGTACCGCCGGGCGGTATGGCCGCCTGGAACGCGCCGGATCCCTCTCGCCAGCCCATCGTCAACCTGCCCGAGCGGCTCGAGCTGGTAGTCGAGGGGCGCGCCGGCGCCTGGGCGCACGTCCGGGCGGTCAACGGCTGGCGGGGTTGGGTCGACGGGCGACGCCTCCTGGAGAAGAGCTAGCGCGGGAGCGCCGCGGGAGATCTCGGAGCGTCCGGATCAGGCCACTAGCTCAGACAGCGATTCGTCCAGCTCGCCCACTCCGCGCAGCGGCAGGCCGGCCAGGAAGGGCAGGATCTGGTCGGGTCGCAGGATCGCGCAACCGGGCCTGGCGGCCTGGTCTCCGGACGTGGTCACGACCGCTGCGTAGACCTTGGCCACGAACTCGCTCTCGGCCGGCTCAGGCGCGAGCTGCATGGCAGCAGGGTCGCCGGCTCGCCAGCCCGGCATGTCGAACGGGATCCACTGCCCGTCGACCTGGAACTCGAAGTGGTCGCCGAAACGCCGCACGGCGGCGTCGCCGGGGATCTGGCGGGACACCGCGGCGCCGAAACGGCCGATGGCAACCTCCGGCCCGGCGTGCCCGTCGGCCCCAACGGAGCGAGGCAGCGCCTGGGACTCGGCCTCGGCCGCCACGGGTTGGACCTCCACGGTGTGCCCGGCCTCGACGGCCAGCGAGGCGGCCTCGGAGAGGCGGGCGCAGCCGGCTACTGCCAGACTGATGGGCAGGGTGGCGGTCATGGCAATCATCAGCGTCGCTCCCACGACACCGAGCGAGTGGCCGGCGATGGCGACGAGTGTCGAGGGGATGGGAGCGGCCAGCATGGAGACCGAGAACGCGGCCGCGATCAGGAGCCAGATCGCGCCGAGAATCGCCAGCTCAACTGCGCTGGTCCGGCGGACAGGGCACACGGCACCGAGGTTACCCTTCATCGTGCGACTATCCTGCGTCCACGGGGCGCTGGAGGCACTACGACCCCTATCCATGTGCCAGCATGCACCACCGCTCAAGGGCGGTGCAGCCGCGCAACCCTGGGAGGTACTCTGAACGTATCTGCAAACCGGCCGTGGCGCCGTCGGAGGTGGCGTTGAGGTGCGGTCTGGTGGGCTCCTGGGAGACCAGAACAGCTCTTCGCAGCCCATGCGCGAGGCAGACGAGGGCATCTTGGCCGAGCCGGGCCATCCTTCACAGGACGCCCGTACCATTGCCCGGCACCCCCTTGGGTCCCATTGTCCGAGGGGTGGCGGACGCTCCCGTCCGGCGGAGGTAGACAGATATTGTGAGACGGCACCACCACGTGCTCCACGTCCCGTCGGGGAGCCCGTCCCCCAGCCCGCACCAGGCGCGGGGGCAACTCTAGCCATGTTCGACAAGCACCGTCGAGGTGGCAGCGAAGGTAAGCCCCAGGGACAGCCGGAGTCCCCCGCCGAGGGGTCCCCGCCCGAGAACGTCGACAGCGTCGCCGCACCCACCTACAAGCCCGTCGACGAATCGCTCCTGCCGCGCTGGCGCCGGCCGTCGTTGCAGCAGGCTCGCAAGACAGATCCGCTCCGCAACGTCAAGGAGGCCCAGTCGCTCAGCTTCGAGGCAGCAGGCGTGCAGCCCCTCGGCGAGTACGAGCGACGGCGCATCCGATACCGGCTCGTCCGCCTCCTCGACAGCCCCGATGAAGTCCGGGCGACGGAGATCGGCCTGGTCGATCGCGGCGACGAGGTTCAGCTCCTGGAGCGCTACGGTGTCTACTGGCGCGTCCTGTGCCCGGATGGGCGACAGGGCTGGGTCCACCGGATGACCCTGGCCGATCCCCCTGAGCCTCGCCAGGACGAGGCAGGCCCCGGTGGGCCGGAATCTCAGCAGCAAGAGGGGGAGGGCGAGCCGGGCGAGGCCTCTGCCGCAATGGGGGATGCGGACGCGGATGGGCTGCTCGAGGCCTACATGCGAGCCAAGTCCGATGTGCTCGAGGAATCGCCGGAGCCGCCGGAGCCGCCGGCCGAGCCCCAGGCCAAGCTCGAGCCCCCTGCCTGGGCGCGCCGCAAGAAGGGCCAGCCAGAACCCGAACCGGCCGCCAAGCCCGAAGCTGCCACCAAGCCAGAGCCGCCGGCCAGGACCAAGGGGTCCAAGACCAAGGCTCCTGTCGAGAAGCCCGCGGCGCCCGAGCCCGAAGCCGAAGCCGAAGCCGAACCCGAGCCCGAAGCGCCCGCCGAAGCCGAACCCGCTGCTGCCAAGCGCGAGCCTGAGACTGCGGCCGCCGAGGCCACCGAGGAGCCCGAAGCGCCCGCGGCGCCCGAGCCCGAAGCCGAAGCCGAGCCCGCGGAAGCCCAGGCGGAGCCCGAAGCTCCCGCGGCGCCCGAGCCCGAAGCCGAGCCCGCGGAAGCCCAGGCGGAGCCCGAAGCGCCCGCGGCGCCCGAGCCCGAAGCCGAGGCCGAGCCCGAGCCCGAGGCAGCCGCCGAAGCCGAACCCGCGGAAGCCCAGGCGGAGCCCGAAGCGCCCGCCGAAGCCGAACCCGCGGCCGCCGCCGATGCCGGCGAGCCGGTCGCGTCCGAGGCGCCCGAGGAGCGGCCCGAGGCCGACGTCGCGGCAGCATCTGCCGTGCCGGCGGAGGATGCCCCTGCGGCCACCGGACAGCCGACCATCGCTCCGGCCCCGACGGTCGGGCCGCTGGTCATGGCCATGGTCCGTGACGGCCTGGAGCGGGCCGGCTTCTACGGCGGATAGCCGCCGCCCGGCCTCTCGTCAGCCGGCCTTATGCGACCGAGTTCGAGCGCGGGCGACGGACCTGGTCGCGGGCTCTCGGCGCAGGATCAGCACGTGCTGATGGACGATGTTGGGGACGTATGAGCGGGGGTAACCGTACGGCCTCAGCCGCGTTCCCGCTTGATGCCAGATGACGTCGCCCTTGGCCGTGAAGCCTGCCCGCCGCGCACGCTCCCCCAGATCGGCCCCGGTGAAGATGTAGCGTCCGTCCTGGTAGGCGTCTCGCACTATGACTGCCGCATATCGACTCGGCTTCAGCACCCGCGCCAGCTGGCCGAAGGCGGTCTCCATTCGGTCGAGGAAGGTGTCGTAGTCGGCGCAGTTGGCCAGATCGGCCGGATGGTCGGTCACCATCGAGTAGTCGCTCCGTCGGTTGGCATGGCTCTCGGCCAGCTTCCCGCCGGACATCGTGATGGGCAGCTGGATGTTGTAGGGCGGGTCGGTGGCAACGAAGTCGACGCTCGCGTCCTCCAGCTCCGGCAGTACGGCCAGGGCGTCGCCCAGGCGCATCTCCAGGCCCGATGGATCGAAGGTACGCACGCCCCTCGGATCGGCCTGGCCCAGGTCGGCCAGGAGCGGCCCCTGCCCGCCTCGCTCGGCCGAGAGATCCGCCAGCAGGGAGTCGTAGATCGCCACCCAGCGCTCCTCGATCTCGATGCCGAGAGCGCGCCTCGGGCCGCGGGCGATGGCCGCCCCGAGCAAGGTCCCGCCCACGCCGGCGAACGGGTCCAGGACCAGCTCGCCGCTCGTCGTGAAGAACTCGATCAGGCGCGCCATGAGGCGCGGAGGCTTGTTGGCGCCGTGGCTGCGCCGCCTGTCGTGACCCAGCTCGGATGGGTAGGCCGTGCCCCAGACCGACTTGGTGAAGTACAGCCACTCCTCGCCGGAGAGCTCGTTGAGCGTGTTGCCGGGATGTCGAGGGCTCACGCTGCGAGCCTAGCAGGCCCGCCCCGCGGCTGGAGGGCGGAACGCCTGGATGCCCGTAGCCGACGGTGGAGCAGTTACGCTATGCGTGCTGGCGGAATACGTCGGGTGTGCGCGCCCCCGCACCGGACACGAACTTCGGACGACGATGGCGAATACCTTGGAGCGAAGCAGCGGACGCGGCTTCGACGGACGTCAACCGCATCGAAGAATGTGGAGCGAGCGCTTCATTGGCCGGGAGCGCCAGTTGGAGCGCGTGGCCATCGGTCTGCAGGATGCCGCCGACGGCAAGCCGAACACCCTCATCCTGTCCGGCACCGCAGGAGCCGGCCTGACGCGCCTCCTGGCCGAGACCAGCCGCCGCATCGCCTCGCTGGCGGAGCCTTTCGCCCTTCTTCACGGCGTTGCCACGCCGGCTTCCTCGGGAGTGCCGTACGCGCCGATAGCCGGTGCCCTGGAGAGCGCGCTCGAGACTGCGTCGGACTCGACCCTGGCCGCGCTGGTGGGGCAGGCCGGCGATTCGATCGCTCGGTTGGTGCCCGGCGCGCAGCCCCGGCTGGCGGCCATGGGTCTGCTGCCGGAGAGGCCCCGCGCGGTGGCCACCGAGTGGCGCGAGGCGCGCACGTTCGAGGCGGTGCTGGGGCTGCTGGAGCGGCTCGGAGAGCGCCACCCGGTAGCGCTGCTGCTGGAGGATATGCATCACGCCGACGCGGCCACGCGCGGCCTCGTCACCTTCCTGGCCCGGGTGTCGCGCGGCCAACGAGTCATGCTGTCTCTCACCTACCAGCCGGACCGTCTGCTGCGTGCGCACCCCCTGCGCTCGATGCTGACCACTCTCAGTTCGACGGCAGGCGTGACGAACATGGACCTGCCGCCGTTCGATCGGGCGGAGCTGGGCCAGCTGATCGAAGCCGTCGAGGGCACGCGAGCCTCGTCCACGACCCTGCTGCTCGTCGCCGAGCGGTCGCTCGGCAATCCTCTGATCGCCGAGGAGCTGCTTGCCGCACGGCGCGAGCTGTCCGGCATCTCGCTCGCCGGATCGTTCGAGCGGCTGGTGACCGCTCGGGGCGCCTTGCGCTCGCCGGAGTGCCGGCGGGTGCTGCGGCTGCTGTCGCTCACTGGCGGGCCCGTCAGCTGGCCGTTCCTGATGGATGCCGCGGCCGAGTTCGAGCGGACCTCGCCCGGGCGTCCGCCGCGCTCGGTGTCTGTCCGGGGCGAGAGCCTGGAGGCCGACATGGCTGCCGGTCTGGCCGAGGGCGTGGAGTACGGCTTCCTGACGGAAACCGCCGCCGGGCCGGGCCGGACCGACCGCAGCGAACGTCGTATCGGCTACCGCCACGAGCTGCTGGCCGAAGCCGTGGCCGCGGATCTGTTGCCGGCTACCCGCCAGCGCTATCATGCGGCCCTGGCCGTCGCCCGCCGCGGAGAGACCGCCGATGCGGTCCCCGGAGTGGCGCCCGCGGCCGATGGGGCATCTCCGGCGCCCGGGGCGTGGGTGAACCCGTCGGCGGCCCTGAAGCACTACCTGGCGGCGTACAAGCTGCCCGAGGCGGAGGAGGCGGCGCTGGAGGCGGCCCGGGCCGCCGAGGCCCTCGATGCCGGCGCAGATGCCCTGGCCCACTACGAGACCGCGCTGGCGCTCCACGGCATAGTCCCCCACGAGGAGGGCGGCCCCCGCCTGTCGGACCTCTACGGCGGCGCAGCCGAGGCCGCGTTCGCGGCCGGCGATCCTGCCCGAGCCTCCGCCTATGCCGAGGCGGCCGCAGCCCAGCTGAACGACCCCCATGAGCGGCGAGCCCTGGGGCTGGTCATGGAGCAGCTGGCCCTGTACCGGCGTGCCACGGGGGACGGCGAAGGCGCCCTCTATGCCTTCAAGAGGGCTGTCGAGCTGGTGCCGCACGAGCCTACGGTCGGGCGAGCCCACGTCCTGGCTTCCCTGGCCCAGTTCCGCATGCTCGAAGGGGTCTTCTCCGAGTCCAAGCGCTACGCCATGGAAGCGGCTGAGACGGCGCGCGCCGTCGGCGACGAGGCGCTGCCGGAGCTGCTGCACGCGACCTGCACTCTCGCCGTGGCCGAGGCCTGGGGCGAGGACCCCGAGCCTGCCGTGGATCTGCTGCTCAAGACGCGCGACCAGGTCGCCGCCCTGGGCCGGCTCGATGACCTCTTCCGGATCTACGCCAACCTGACGACCGTCCTGGACCTGCTGGGCCGGCGCGAGGAGGCCATCGCCATCGCCTACGACGGCATCGCCGAAGCCGAGCGCCAGGGCCAGGCCACCGTCTACGGCAACTTCCTGCGGGCCAACGCCGCCGACTCGCTCTTCTTTCTGGGTCGCTGGCAGGAGTGCCGCCGGCTGTGCCTGGATGCGCTGAGCTGGAACCCGGTAGGTATCTGGTTCCTCTCGCCGCTCCTGGGCCTGGTCACCGTCGAAGTCGCGATGAATGCCGGGGACACCGCGGGCCGGCTGCTGGGGCAGGTACTCCTGGCCCTCGAGACGGCCCAGGACCCGCAGTACTCAGTGCCGACCCATCAGGCCGCGGCGGCCTACGCCCTGTGGCAGGAAGACCTGGGCGATGCCCGGCGGGCCGCCGAGCTCGGCTGGCAGAGCGCCAGCTCGACCGAGGATTGGCTGCTCATGGCGCGAATGGCGGCGACCTGCCTCGAGGTCGATGCCGAGATCGCCCGCGACGCGCACCGCCGGCGCGATCTGGCGACGCTGGCCGCCGTGCGGGAGCGCAGCCTGCCGATCGTTCTGCAGGCCGAGGCTGCCGTACGATCGTGCGGTGTTTCGCCGCGGGCCGGATCCCGGCGCCAGGGAGACCTGTCGGTCCGCACCGCCCGCGCCTTCCGGGTCCGTATCGAGGGTCGTGAGGATCCGGCGGTGTGGGCCCAGCTGGCCGCCGACTGGGCGGAGCTGGGTGACCCGTATGAGGCTGCGCGTGCCCGCTGGCGCGAGGCGGAGGGGCTGCTCGACAAGGCCCGGGGTCGGTCGACACGGGTCGTGGCCCGCGAGCCCCTGACCGCGGCCGCGGAGGGCGCCTTCGAGCTGGGTGCGTGGCCGCTCCTGCGAGCCGTGGCCGAACTGGCCCGGCGGGCCATGCTGCCTCTGCCCAGGAACATCGAATCGGCGCTGGAGAGCCGCCTCGAGACCGGTGGAGCGCTCACCCGCCCGGCCGCCCGCCACCTGCCGCTGCCCGGCGAGGCGGCGCCGGGCAAACCAGGCGAGAGGCTGGCTATCCCAGGATTGCGGGCGGACCTCGTGCCGGCGGCCCCGCTCCGGCTGGAAGGGGCCTTCTCGCCTGGGCCCGAGGCCTCGCCGGTCGAGCAGGCGCAGCGCGACTTCGGCCTGAGCAAGCGCGAGCTGGAGGTCCTGGCCCTGATCGCCGAGGGACGCAGCAACCCCGAGATCGGAAGGCAGCTCTACATCACTCGCAAGACGGTCGCCGTCCACGTCAGCAACATTCTGACCAAGCTCGGAGTCTCGGGCCGGGTGGAGGCCGCTGCCGCAGCGATCCGACTGGGCCTGACCGAGCGCGATTGACGGCCCCGGGCCGGCGATGGCCGGGCCGAAGACACAAAGAAACCCGGACTTGATCAGTCCGGGTTTCCTAGTTGGTGCTGATGGCTACAGCCACCACCGCTTGCCGAAGGTCTGATGGATCAGGGCCGCGAGGGGCAACCAGGCCATCGCCGCCCACATGATCTGGCGTGCATACCGCATGTCTTACTCCTCAGAGTGCCGCGTAGGCCGCGCACAGCATCTCCAAGGTAGCCGCGATGGATGGGGTGTCTCAATCGCCCTTACTACCCATGCGGTACTGGGACCCACCGCGCGGTACCGCGAGCGTTTAGGCCAACAGGTAGGGGGTCTGCTGCGGCGGATTGCGTAGGCGGCGGCGTCCGATTCGCCCGTGGCTACTGGGCCTTGACGGCCGAAACCAGGCTGGCCAGGCCCTGGCGCGCGTCGGTGAAGTACATCCCGGTCTTGGGGTTCGTGTACAGCGGGTTGTCAACGCCGGCGTAGCCGCGGCCCATGGAGCGCTTCATGACGACGATCGATCGGGCCCGGTCCACGTCCAGGATCGGCATGCCGTAGATGGGGCTCGAAGGATCCGTTCTGGCCGAGGGGTTCGTGACGTCGTTAGCGCCGATGACGAGGGCCACGTCCGTGCGGTCAAACTCGGGGTTGATCTCGTCCATCTCGCGCAGCTGCGGATACGGCACGTCAGCCTCGGCCAGCAGGACGTTCATGTGGCCCGGCATGCGGCCGGCGACGGGGTGGATGGCGTAGGAGACCTCGGCGCCCCGCGACTCCAGCAGGTCGGCCAGCTCGCGAACGGCGTGCTGGGCTTGGGCCACGGCCAGGCCGTAGCCGGGGACGATGATGACCTTGCTGGCATAGGCGAGCTGGACGGCCACGTCGTCGACGGAGATCTCGCGGACGACGCCGCCTTCCTCGTCCACCACCGTCTGGGATCCCTCGGCCAGGCCGAAGCCGCCGACGAGGATGTTGCCGATGGAGCGGTTCATGGCGTCGGCCATGAGCTTGGTAAGGATGGCGCCCGAGGCGCCGACAAGGGCCCCGGCCACGATCATGACTGAGTTGCCGACGACGAAACCGGCCATGGCCACGGCCGTGCCGGTGAAGGCGTTGAGGAGCGAGATCACGACCGGCATGTCCGCGCCACCGATCGGCAGGACCATCGTCACGCCGAAGACCAGGGCGCTGGCCAGGGTGACCAGCAGCAGCAGGTCCAGGACCCAGGTGTCGTAGTTGAGGGCGCCCGCACCGGCGAGGATCAGCACGATCGAACAGCTGATGGAGATGATCAGCGCGCCAGCCGAGATGAGACGGCCGCCGGTGATGACGATGGGCTGGCCGCGCAGGCGCCCCATCAGCTTGGCCGAGGCAACGAGCGAGCCGGTGAAGGTCACCGATCCGATCAGGACGTCGGCGACGATGAACGCCGCCAGCCAGCCGTCGAGCGTGGCCAGGGCGCCATCCGGGGTGCGCTCGCCGGCATGGCGGATGAAGTCGTCCACCGCCAGCAGCGCCGCGGCCCCGCCGCCCACGGCGTTGAACAGCGAGACCAGCTGCGGCATGGAGGTCATGGCCACGGTGCGGGCCAGGCGCAGGCCGGCCAGGCCGCCGACCGCCAGGCCGCCCAGGACGATCGCCCAGTTGGCGAGCCCCGGGCTGCCGTTGGCTACCCAGACCAGCTCGGCCGAGACGGCCGTGATCATGCCGGCCGCGGACAGGCGGTTGCCGTTACGGGCCGTGGCCGGTGAGTTCATGAGATGCAGGCCGACGGCGAAGAGGGCCGCCCCGGCCAGGAAGGCCAGCCGCACCAGATACTCGAGGTCGGTGGCGTTCATGCCGCGTCCTGCGTGGGTGCTTCGTCTGCCTTGGCGGCCGGGCGTCGCTTGAACATCTGCAGCATGCGATCCGTGACCCAGTAGCCTCCCATGACGTTGGCGCTGGCGAAGACGATGGCCACCAGGGCCAGGAGCATCGTCAGCGGGTTGTCCGCGGTGGCGCCGAGACCTATGGCGCCCACGAGGACGATGCCGTGGATGGCATTGGCGCCGGACATCAGGGGGGTGTGGAGCGTGGCGGGGACGCGGCTGATGACCTCGAACCCGAGCAGGATCGCCAGGGCGAAGATCGTCAGATCGTTGATGAGCTGGCCGGCGTTCATGCCCGGAGGCCTCCCTTGGGAGCGTGCTTGAGAAGGCTCAGCGTGGCCTGCTGGACGACTCTACCGGCGTGGGTGATGACCGTGGCTGCGGTCACCTCGTCCTCGAAATCGAGGTTGAGCTGGCCGTCCTTGACCAGGCCGAGCAGCAGGTTGGAGATGTTGCGGGAGTAGAAATTGCTGGCGGCCGTCGGCATCGATGCCGGCACGTTGGCCGGGGCGTGGATCTCGACGCGGTTGGCGCTGGTCACGACCTTGCCCGGCCTGGACAGCTCGCAGTTGCCGCCAAGTTCGCCGGCTGCCAGGTCCACGATGACCGAGCCGGCCCGCATGCGCTCGACGGCAACCCTGGTCACCAGGACGGGCGGCCGCCTTCCGGGCACCTGGGCCGTGGTGATGACTATGTCCTGGGCGGCGATGACGTCGTTCATCTCGGCCAGCTGAGCGGCCTGCTCTTCCGGGGTTAGCGGCCGGGCGTAGCCACCCTCGCCGCTGGCGTCGACGGCGCTCTGCAGGACCACGAACTGCGCCCCGAGCGACTCGGCCTGCTCCTTGGTGTCCTGGCGGACGTCGTAGGCCTTGACCACCGCTCCCAGGCGCCGGGCCGTGGCTATGGCCTGCAGCCCGGCCACGCCCACGCCCAGCACCAGGACGTTGGCCGGCCTGGCCGTCCCGGCGGCAGTCGTCAGGAGCGGGAAGAAGCGTCCGAACGCGTTGGCGGCGATGAGCACGGCCTTGTAGCCGGCGACGTTGAGCTGGGAAGTGAGTGCGTCCATGTCCTGCGAGCGCGTCAGGGTGCGCGGGATAGCGTCCAGGCTGACCGTCGTCAGGCCGCGGCGGGCCAGAGTGGTCATGCCCTGCGGGTCCAGGAGAGGGAAGAACATCCCGATCAGGACCTGGCCCTGACGGAGGAGCTTGAACTCCTCGGCCGAGGGCTTGTTGATGCGTAGGATCACGTCGCTGCCCGAGTAGAGCGCCGCCGTGGTGACCATCTTCGCCCCCTCGTCGGCGTAGGCCTGGTCGGGGAATGACGCCGCCACTCCGGCGCCTTTCTCGACGAGCACGGTCAGCCCCGCTTCCTGGAGCCTCCGAACTCCCTTCGGCACCAGGGCAACTCGCCGCTCGTTGGCGGCCATCTCCTTGGCGACGCCGACTTTCATGATCACCACCTGCTGACCCGCGTATTGCCGAACGCGTCTGTGACCGGCCGGTTGCGGTCGGGAGCGTCCAGCAGCCGCGGCACCGGACCTCCAGACGGAACCGGCGCCCTCGCAGGACGCTGCCGAAGTCTAGCCTGGCTTGCGGATGTGTGTCGCGCGCGGGCGCGTGAGGGCGCACCCGGCGCAAGAGCGGCAGCCCTGGCCTCGACCGCTCGAGAGGCTTCTGCCCGGCCGCAACTCACACCTCTCGGCGCCCAAAGGTCACCCTTAGGTCACACGTGCCCGAGAGCGTATAGTCGCTGCTGTGGCACGGTGCGTGGCACAGCGGGACGGACTGTCCCGGTCGCAGAACTGGGAGAAGCCAACATGGTCACGGTTCGTAAGGCCGACCCGGCGCTGATGGACAGGCCCGCGACTCGGGCGCGAGAGAAGAGCCCAGCGCAGCTGGCGCGCGAACGGCAGCAGGCCCAGTTCCAGAGGCTGATCGCCCGGCTCACCGGCCCGGACCAGGTATTCGCGATCAAGCTCGACGAGAGCGAGAAGCCGATCACGATCCGCCAGCGGCTGCTTCGCGCGGCCGCAGAGGCCAACGTCGAGATCGCGGTCCGCAAGCACGGCGACAACGGGTTCCTGGTCGGCCTGCTCACACCCGAGCGACGCACCAACAGAGGGCGGCGCTCTTCCTGAGGCGAGCGGTCCACCTCGCGAGTGGCAGACGAGTCCCGGGAGAGGGATGCCATGGCGACGCCGGCAACGGGCAAGGCCAAGAGGCGACCGCGGGCGGGTAACATGCGCTCGTCGCGTGCGGCGGGCGAGTGGCCGTCGGCAGTGCGCTGCGCCTTGGGTTGGGGAGGTCCCGGTCGTTGAGCGAGCGGGGTTCTGGTGCTGGCAAGGAGGAGTTCGACCTGGCCTCGAGCCGCCGTCAGCTCGTCGAGGTCCGGTGTAAGTTCGCCGAGCTGGCCCGGCGCGAGGCGGAGGCCGCCGAGGCCAAGGCGGCAAGCTTCGGCCGGACCTACAACAGCCAGCTGGCGGCTCTCAAGTCGGCCCAGGATGCCAACCCGGGCGCCGTTCGCAAGGTCAAGGAGGAGGCCCACCGTGCCTTCCGCCGGGCCGTCTTCGCTGCCAAGAGCCGCGAGCAGGTGGAGGAGGCCGCGACGTCCTGGCTGGCTGCGATCAACAAGATCAACGCCACCTCGCGGGCGGCCATGCTCCACCTTCATCGCGAGCGCGAGGCCGTCGAAGCCCTGGCCGACGAGCTGGACAACCTGACGGCGCAAGCGGAGGCATCTCGGGTCATGGCCGATGTCGCGGCCGAGGCGTGTCGGGCCGCTCAAGAGTCACTCGCGGCTGTGGGCAGCCAGTCCTCGCCGGCCGCGTCGGCCGATGCTGCCCGGGTTGCGCTGACCGAGCTGGCCGCGGCTCAGGCCACCGCCCATGCCGCCTTCGCCTCGTCCGGGGCGAAGCAAGGGGCAGCAGGCCCGCCGGCTCTCAAGCCGGTCTCGATCGTCCGCTCCGTCCCGGGGGTCGGCGTTGTGGCCGGCGGTCCGGCCGAGCCTGCGAAGCAGGAGCGGCCGCCGGAGCCGGAGACGCCGGTCAACTACCGAGCGGCCGATCCACCGGCCATCGTCCGCCTGCTTCAGGGCGACGGTCGCGTCATGGCCGGCCTGGTGGGGAAGCTGGGAGGAGCCGACAGGGAGCAGCAGAGCCGCTGGCAGGCCTGCCTCTCGGACTTCGTGGACGCCGTCGTCGAAGCGGCCATGGACCAGGGCTACTTCATCTTCCCGAGCGAGCATCCCTTCTGGGGCCAGTTCACGGCGGAGCAGGCTCGCGAGCTGGCTCGCGGCCTGGCCTCCCTCGGATTCCGCTACGACGGCCAGCGCGGCTTCGCGGACGACCGAGCACCGGGGCCGCGCGACCTTACCCTGGCCGCCGGCAGCGCCGGGCTGCCGACGGTGAGGGTTCGCTACTGGCCCGCCGTGGAAGATGCCGCCCTGATCTATCAGGACATCGGAGTGGATGCGGTCGAGGTCCTGGTCGAGAAGGCGCCGGGGGCGACCATGGAGGAGCTCATGCACCTGGTCGGGCGGCGAGCAGCGGCCATGGGCGACCTCTGGAACGACTGGCCCCGGGTGCGACCGCTGCTGGTCGGCCATGCGGGCGGCTGAGCGGGGCCGAGGCCTTCGGGCGAGCGGCGCGGCCGGCCTGGCCGGCCCGGCTCAGCTCGGGCGCCGGTCGGTGCCGAGGGCCTCCTCGACCTCGGCGCATTCCTCCTGCGGCGGATCGGGGTCCAGGACGACCAGGCGGTAGGCCTCGGCGGCGGCAACGCCGATCAGGGCCCCGTTCTCGGCCAGTCGGCCGCGCACCCGGGCGAAGACGGCCTCGGGGTCGTGCAGCTGGCTGGAGTGGGCCCGCAGGGCTTCGATCTTGCGTTCGGCGGTGGCGCTGACGTCGATCCAGACGCCCGGCTGGTTGGACCACATGAGATACAGGCGGCGGACCTTGTGGGCCGGCAGGCCGGCCCGGTGGAGGCTCGGGAAGGCCATCGGGTTGCGCGCTGCCGGATAGACGGCGTCGACGGCGGCAATGGCCGCCGCCCGATGATCGGTGTGGTTGACGCCGCCTCCGCCGTGGATCACGACTTCGGGGTCGCCGCAGAAGACCGCGTCGGGCCTGAAGGACCGGATCTCGCGGACCAGCGCCTCCCGCAGGGCCAGGTCCGCTGCCAGGGCCCCGTCCGGCCGGTGGAGGAAGACCACGTCCGAGTAGCCGACGATGCGGGCCGCTTTCCGCTGCTCCTTCTCACGCAACACGGCCAGCTGGGCGGGATCGGCTTGGGGATCCTCTCCGCCCGCGTCGCCCGACGTGCAGCACACCAGCTTGCCCTCGGCCCCGGCGTCGATCCAGGCCGCAGCGGCGCCTGCCGGCCCGAAGTCCGCATCGTCGGGATGGGCGACGATGACCATGAAGCGGGCCGGTCGCCAGTCGTGGGCGGTGTGTCGCGTGTCCGGCATGGGCTGGCTCCTTCCGCTGCCCCGTAGTGGACAACTTGCTGTTGTCAGGCCGCACCAGTGTCGCACGGGTGAGCGTGGCGGGCGGCGGGAGACTTGTTCCGTAGCCCCGCCAGCGCTGTATCATGCCGCGCGAGGCTTCGCTCGTCTCCCCCCACGGGCGAAGCCTCTCCTCTTGCCCGGGGCCGCGGAGGGCCCGTCTAGCGGCCGACCGCCAGGGCCGCCACCGCGACGGCTGCCGCGACCGCGATGGCCAGCCAGTCCCGCCAGCCCACCCGCACCTCGCGGAAGTGGCTCCGCTTCAGGCCGCAGTCAAAGCCCCGGGCGTCCATGGCCAGGGCGACGCGCTCCGCCCGGCGGATGGCGGACACGAGGATCACCAGCAACCGCCCGGCGAAGTCGCGCAGGCGCGCCACAGGGCCGCGGGGCGCGATGCCGCGCAGCCGGCGAGCAGCCCCGATCGTGGTCCAGTCGACGGCCATCAGCGGGGCCATCCTGAGAGAGGCGAGGCTGCCGTAGGCGAAGCGGTCCGGCACTCGCCACTGCTGGGCCAGCGAATCCGCCAGTCGGGTCGGATCGGACGGCCCGAAGACGAGCAGCGTGGTCAGGGCGATGACGACCAGGCGCAGGCCCACGGCCAGACCCGCCCAAACCGCCTCGGCGGTGATGCGCAAGGGTCCGAGCCTGGCCACCTCGGTCGCCTGAGGGTCCGAGTTGGCCCCGGCCAGCAGTATCGAGAAGGCGGTGATGCTGAGCACGGCCAGGCCGACGGGCCACAACCGGGCCGGGATGCGTCGCAGCGGCAACCCGGACAACAGCACGAGGGCCAGGATCGCGACCGCGGTCAGGCGCAGGGGGACGATCGGGTCCAGGGTGACCAGGCAGGCCGCCAGCCAGATAGTGCCGGCCGTCAGCCGGGACACGGGCGTGACCCGGGTCAGGAAGGCGGGCCGAACCGCCGTCAGCGGGGCGGGCAGCAGGCTCATGGCGCGGCTCCGTCACGCCACGGCTGGGCCGGCCTGAACGGGGGTGCGGCGAGGAACTCGTCCGGCCT
>Ga0315555_1001960_pt1 | contig 14720 bp, 20 predicted proteins | sample SalMarSW160380MG_FD_202113 | JGI IMG/M metagenome (GOLD analysis project Ga0315555, IMG submission 202113) | Salt marsh sediment microbial communities from the Plum Island Ecosystem LTER, Massachusetts, United States - Salt Marsh Sediment SW1603-80 ... | reverse complement strand
AGACGGACGAAAAGGTTGATATTATGCAGGTGGATATAGGAAGCATAAAGACTGATGTGAGCAACCAGAAGAAGCATTGTACGCAAGTAACGAATAGTTTTGAGAAGCAGATTGGTGATAACACTAATCGTATATTTAACATGAAAGGGAAGAAATGAAAGTAGCGTTTGAGGCTCAGATTATGCAGAACAATATAAAATCTTTGCGCAGTATGGATAAAGAGGCAAGGTTGACACTGGAGTATAAGGCAGAAGATGACAAGCTTGTGGCTGATATCAATAAACTTCATAGTGCGGAGAGGACGATTTTTGTTGTGATTATGGATAAAAAGGAGACCACTAAAATAGTGGAGAAATAGTGGAAAATGACTGACGCAAAATTTAAGAGAGGACATCCTAAAAAGGGTGGGAAAAAGAAGGGAACACCCAACAAGTTCACTAACTTGAAACAGGCATATTTAGATGTTTTTGTAAAAATAGAGAAAGAATCTAAAAGATATCCTGAAAAGGTTGACAGTCTATTCATGTGGGCAACGAAGAACCAAAGAAATCAAGGAATGTTTTATCAGATGATTTCAAAGATGCTTCCTAATAGTATTGTGGGAACACAAGATGACAAAGGTGAATTTCATCCTCTTAAGGTTATAATATCAAACAATGAAGACAAATGAGATTAAACTTCACAAATGGCAAAATAGAGCTTGGGAAAGCAAGAAACGATTTATATTTTTTTGTGCAGGTGTTCAATCAGGAAAAACAACTTTCGGATGTATCTGGATTGTTAATGAATCTGAAGAATGTGGAGCAGGTGATTATCTTATTATTGCTCCTACATACAAGATATTGCAACAAAGTACAATGCAAAAATTTCAAGAAATAATACCTAATGGATGGGGAACGTTTAATAAGGCAGAATCTGTTTTTAGGGCTAGAAATGGAAGGACTTTTTTTCTCAGATCAGCAGATAAGCCAGAATCCATAGAAGGTATAACAGCAAGGGCGATTTGGGCAGATGAGGCAAGTCTTATGAAACCTGATATCTGGCTTATGATGCAAGGGCGGGTGAGTGGAACGCAAGGTCGGATACTTTGTACTTTTACTCCAATAGCTCTTAACTGGGTACATAAAGAAATAGAGAAAGATAAAGAGCGAAGGAATAGAGGAGAGGAAGGTGATATTGATTTTATTCAATTCCCATCAGTTGAAAGCCCATATTTTCCAAAAGAGGAATATGAAAGAGCAAAGCGGATGTTAACTCCAATTCAATTTCAACTGCGATATGAGGGAATATTTGGAAAAGCCGAAGGACTTATTTATGCTGATTTTGATGAAAAATACAATGTATGTGATGATTTTCCTATTCCAGAAGATTGGACAAAAATTGGTGGGATAGATTGGGGATTCATTAATCCTTTTGTTGCCCTTAAACTTGCTTTGAGTCCTGATGATATCTTATATGTTTATAAAGAATATTATCAATCGAAGCAGACATTAAAAGAACATTCACGGAATATGAGTCCTGATATTCCTTATTATGCTGATCCTTCAGGAGCACAGGAAATACAAGAAATGCAAGCGTTGGGATATGACGTTATCCCAGCAAACAACGATGTAGATATGGGAATACTTACAGTGAATGCTAGATTGAGAAAGCAAGATGATAGTGAAAGGACTGTCAGGCTTAAAGTATTCAGAAGTTGTGTTAATGTGATAGATGAGTTATCTCTATATCAATACGATAGGAACCAAAGTACAGGTGAATGGAAGGAAAAACCAATGAAGAGAGATGATCACTGCATGGATGCTTTAAGGTATGCAATCATAGAATTAGATAGGGGTGGCATCGGCGATCTTATAGTGGCGGGATAATGATATGAATATAATAGAAAGATTCGCAAACGTATTAGGCCGATCGAAAGGCCACTACCTGAAAGGCTTGGATGATGTATTTTCTACAACTGGCTCTCATCCAATGATAAGCGATGATTCCGCATTCATGGATTTAGAGAGATGGGGGGAAGCATTACTGGCTGGCAAAGAGCCTAAAACTAAAGCCGACTTCATTAGAGCTTTCAAAGGGTTTGTATTCATATGCAGCAAGAAAAATTTCCAGACTGTAGGCTCTCAGAGATTAAGGCTTTATATTGCGAAGAAGGAAAAGACTAAAACTTACAAGACGATAGAGACTAAACCAGTGAGCAGGCAGAAAAAGAATTGGCTGTATTCCAGACCGCATCTCGATAGCTATTTGAGGAAGGCTGTCGAAATAGAGGAAATCACTGAACATATATTTCTTGACCTCATGAAGAGTATTAATCCAAAGCATAATCAAAGGGACTTCAAAGAATATACAACAATGTATACTGACCTGACTGGTGAATGTTACTGGCTGATGCTGAAAAATAATTTAGGAGTACCAACACAAATATGGCCGATTCCGTCTCAATATATCAACCCCAAATTTGGAAAGACACTGGAGAAACCTATTGAATCTTTCGTATATAGACATGGAGCTACAGAAGTCAAGATTCCATTTGAGGATGCAATTTATTTTACTTTCCCTAATCCGGAGAATATATTTACTGGCTTTTCTATAGTGAAGGGAATTGCCAATGCAGTTTATATTAGAGAACAAATGGAGGACTTTGAAAAAGCGCTGTTTGAGAACAAAGCAAGAATAGGAGGGATATTGTCTCCAAGCAGTGGAACGAATCTAACAGATAAAGATAGAGCTAGATTGAAAGAGATGTTTGGACAGCAATATGCAGGTGCAAGGAAAGCCGGAAAGCTTCTCATTCCGCCTGTGGATATGAAGTTTGAAAAGGATGTGTTTACTCCGGAAGAAATGAATTTTATTAAAGGTAGGGCTATTAACATGGAAGAGATATGCCTGGGCTTTGATATTCCACCGAGTATATTTGACCCGAAATCGAATAGAGCTACTGCATATGTAGGAAAGGAGAATTATGCCGAAGGGGCGATACTGCCACGATGCGAACGATTTTCAGAGAAGATGAACGAGAAAGTATTGCCTCTATATGATGAGAAAATCTTTTGTGAATTCGATAATCCAGTGCCACAGGATAGAGACTTGATATTGAAAGAGCAGATCGGAAGGGTGAAGATCGGGATAATGACAATAAATGAGGCCAGGGCGGAAGAGGGGCTAGAGGGAATAGAGGGCGGTGATGTGGCTTATATCGATAACCGTTTGATGCCGCTTGGGACTGAGGCGGAGGAGGAACAGATAAGGCAGTTTACGGAGAAGGTTATGAAAAGCGTTAAGGAGGTTTTAGGATGATTGAAGTTAAGGCAAAAAAGATGGAAGGCGGGTTTTTAGTGCCAGAAAGCAGTGAATATCCCGCCAATAAATGGCAACTATTTAGACAAAGATATTTCCCCTTTTGGTTATTGCGGGTATTTCCCATCAAAACGGTGACGGTTAAATGGGCGGAAATACTAAAAAATCAATTAGCAGAAGAAAAAATAAAGAAAGATTGGGTAGACATTCTTAATAAAGAGGCATTGAAGATGGATAGATTATTTATGAAAAAATGATTAACCCCAACTTCCTAACCAGCGAGCTTGCCGAAAAGGTGGCTGTTGAAGTCTGCAAACCCATAATTATTAATGAGGCAACCGTTATTTTAAGACAGATGTTAATAGATTCTCTGAAAGAGGCTGCGAAGGAAGATGACAAAAAGCAAGCCCATGACATGCTATTCAATGCACTCTTCAAGGCTATCAGTCCGTATGAGAAGAAGTTCGAGACGATGCTGAAACGGATATGGGATGAAGAGAAGCGGATATTAGTGGCTAACTTGAAGAAGATGAAGAAGGCATGGCTGCAGAAGGATAAGGTGGATAGCATCCTGTATCCAACGGCTGTGTTCGAGAAGAAGCTAGCCAACGGGGCATCAGGAATATTCGTTGAGGTTATGGAAAAGGAAGGTCCCAGGATTGTCTCGCTTTACGACTTCGACATGATATTCGATGTAACCGATCCGAAGGTCCAGGAATGGCTGGAGAGTTATACACCCATGTTCTCGAAAAAGTTGGAAGAAGTGAATGTGGCTAAACTGAGGGCAGAGCTTATAGAGGGAATGAATGCAGGTGAGGGCGTGTCTGAGCTTGTGAGACGGGTCTATGAGACTTACGACGATTGGGGGTTCAGGCGGGCGAAGAGGATAGCGAGGACTGAGACATTAAGAGCGAGTAATAAGGCTGCATTGGAGACATACAGGCAGAGTGGGGTTGTGAAGAAAAAGATCTGGGTCAGTTATATAGATAAAAAGACCTGTCCTAGTTGCGAATTGCTGGATGGGAAAGTAATAGGATTAGAGGAAAATTATTTTAGTGTGGGTGATCCTCCAGAGGTGATAGAAAGAGATGGCCAGAAATTTACATTTGACAATAGCTATTGTGATATAGATGCGCCGCCAAGACATGTTTCTTGTCGCTGCACCCTAAGTGCTTGGATTGAAGAGTGAGCAAACTGATGACATTTATCACAAAGAGTAATTCCATTAGATATTTTATATCTAAGCTCAGGAAAATCTGCCCACGATTTAATATGATGAGCATTAAGATTTCCGCCTTTGTTATCACCACAATTTTGACAAGTATAATTATCTCTTTCATATACAGCTTTTCGCCATTGTTGATATTCAGAAGTGCTCCAGAATCTCTTTTTATCGGCAGTATATTTACCATTTTTGTAGCCTGGATTATCTTTTCCTCGCTTGCCATACATGGGGTTATTTTTCCCAACCATCCATTCAGCTTGTCTTTTAATCCCTGGATGGCTTTTTTTAGTCAACCCTTTACTCCAGCTTGGTTTCCCCTTGAAAAGAGTAGATGTTCTTTTTGCCGTTTCTTTTCTCCTTTTGTCATTATCATCCCACTGAAGAGCAATCCTATCATGAACAGAGCGTTGTGGAATATCAAGCATTTTCAATGCTCTAGGAATAACACGATTACTCAAATTAAGCTTTTTAGAAATCTGGTGAATAGACATTTTATCAACAACATACCAATGATAAATAAGTTCTTGCCAAGTTTTAGAATATGGTTTTATAACTTTTTCAAGCGTCCTTACAAATTTATGATTGTAATGACATTTTTGAGAACAATAACTAATTTTTACGTTTTTGCCATAAATATCCGAAGGCGTTCTATAAAAAACCTTATTGCAAACTGGACAAATCAAATTTTTTCCTTTTTTTTGTTTATAGCCACATTCTCGAGAACAATAATTAATTTTTCCAGTATGAGAAGGATCTCTATAAAAAGATACATTACAGGTTGGGCAGACCAGATATTTTCCTTTCTTTTTCATGCTTATTTTATACCACAAAAACAGCTTAATGTTAATAGATTCAATTATTTAGGGAGGCGATGATGAAAGTGATAACCGAGAATCTTAAATTCATAAACGAATATCCTGACAAGGCTAGTGAACTGGCCAAGAGACTGCACGTTAAAAAGGATGAGATTCCGTTTGTAAGAAAGTATTACACATCGGAGAAGCAGGAGGCTGACAAGAAGAAACGTAGCGTCATCAGTTATATATCGACAGGTGCTTTGGATAGGGATGGCGAGAAGCTGTTACCTGAAGGGGTGAATTTGGAGAACTATAAGAAAAATCCTGTCGTTATGCTTGGACATGATTATAAGTCTTTGCCAGTAGGGAAAAACATCTGGATTAAAAAAGACGATAAGGGGCTTGTTGCCAAGACTGTCTTTGCAAAGAGCGAAAGAGGTGATGAGATATACAGGGCGTGTACAGAAGACATTGAAGGCACTGGCCCGCTATTGCAAGGGTGGTCAGTGGGATTCATTCCTATCGAATGGGAAGATATTGAGACAAAAGATAAAAAGGAAAAGCCAGGGCGGATATATAATAAATGGGAACTCCTGGAATATTCTATTGTCCCGATTCCTAGTTGCCCAGAAGCGTTGACATTGGCAATGGAGAAAGGACTTATATCCGACCGCCTCAAGAAGGACTTAGAGATTGAGGTGGTTAAGGACAGAGAGATTATCGTTGAGAAAGAGGACAAAGAGATTGAAGTGGTGAAGGATGACGAAAATCCTTTTCCGATTGGACATGATGAATTTGGAGAGATAAAGACTCATGGAAAAGAAATCATAACCAAACCAGAGACGACTGAGCAATATCATAGGATTCCAGTAAGTACGGGTCATGATGGTCACAGAATCAGGACAATAACCATATCTGCATCACAGGGAATCAAAGCTCTCTATTGCGGAACATGCAAAAAGGTGATTACATATTTGTTTGATGTTAAAAAATGGACTATGGAAGAGGCTAAAAAGTGGATTGCAGAACATAAGGATTTTAATGACATTGAGACGAAAGCTGATACAGAGGAAGTAACTGAAGAGATTGTCGAGGAGAAAGAGACGGAAAGCAACGAAAAGGAAGTAGATGAAAATAGGATAGAGCTGGTAGAGGATGAAAATGAGGTAGCTGAAAAAGAAAAGGAAACGGGCAGAACCTGGGATGAACTAGATGCCGAAGAGAAGAAATATATTTCAAAGACTGGTAAACGACTGCCAATAGAAACAACTGACTACACCAACCTCGAAGTGGCCATAAAGGATTTAACCACTCAGGTTGTTGAATTAAAGGAAGGCCGGATTCTAAGCACTAAAAACCGTACTCTGGTAAAAGATACGATTGAGGCATTGGCTACACTCAAGGAACGGTTGGATGAACTTTACACAGCAACTGAACCGTCTAAGGGCGAGGAAAAGCAGAAGTATAATTGCGAGTGTATCAAGTGCGGCTATAAAATGACATCTGATGAACATTGCGATAAACTCAAATGTCCTGAATGTGGGGGGGAGATGAGGCGTTTGGAAAGGCCCGGCCCTGGAAAAGAGGTTGGATTAGAAATAATTAAATCAGAGCCAAGCACAACTAATGCGATTGAAGCTTTATTTTCTAGCGGTAAATTTGCAGAGATGATTGACAAAGCAATGAAAGAAGCCTTTGATATCAATATAAAGAAAAAATTAGGGAGGGTGGAATGACTAAAACAGAATTAAGCCACATTGAAACATTGGAAAATGCTGTCAAGTGGGACTATTTAAAGCGTGTTTTAAACTGGCCTACAGATAAAATAGCCTATGAAATGTATCTAAATGAGAGGCGGCTGCGTGAGTGGGTGAATAAACGGGCAACGGTGATAACAAATCTCATGAAATCTAATACCGGAATGGTTAAGAAAATCAGAGAAAGGCTGGAAAAGGAAATGCCCGCAGAGGAAGTGGGATCTAAAAAACGGCTAAATCTCAATATCATTCAGGTTGTAAAAAAATACAAGGAAGGGAAGTCTCTGGCACAATTGGCAAAAATATTTAAATGTGAGCGTAGTGATTTTATGCGATGGTGGACTGATAACCTGGGCATAATAAATCAGGAATACAGGAAGGGAATTTAAATGCCAGGTAAAGATAACGTTGATACCGGCTGGGGAGATGACCTGAAGCGATTGAATATCAGGCAGAACGTGAAAAAGCAAGTAGTTAAAATTGAAGGGATCAATTATCACTTTGATTTATTTAGAGGCTTTGGCACAGGAAGGAGCGGGATTGCATTGAATCAACCGTTTCAAGTAATTGAAAGGAAAGATGGGGTAATAGTGATTGAAAAAATAAAGGGAAAATAAAGGGAGGTTTTAGGATGACAAGCAAAGAAATAAATTACGACAATTTAATATACACGATAGATAAAGCAAAAATAAAGATAGGTGAGAATCCCTATGGAATCATATGTTCGGAGGATACTTTTGATTTGTTAAAAAAACATTCCGAGGATTTAACAAATCAGGTAGTTCCAAGTATAGCAACAATCAGTGGACTAAAGGTGAAAGTGATTGATAGTTATTTATTTACCGATATAATTTGGGTGTTGAATAAAGAAAATTATGAAGAAGTTGAGAAAAATGGGATAGTTTCACTAATAATAAAGATCGCAAAGGCAAGCAATATAAAATTATGGGGAGTAGATGATTATCATGGAGATATTGCTAGTGAGGCTTTAGGATGATAAGAGAAATAAAGTGATTAATTAAGCTCATTTCATTGAAAATGGGTTTTATTAATCCTGCTGGCTTCGGGAAAGAGTAAGCTTTACTTTCCCAGAGATGTCAGTAGAGTAAGGCAGTTAGTAGAGGTTGCCAGTGAGCAACTAGCTAACAGATGCTGAATCTACAGAGACATCAGGCATAGAGGTAAGTTGAATAACCTGAAATTTAAGAGCCAGTAGAGATGGAGAAAGAAATTGAACGGAGAAAATGTAGAGAAAAAAACAATGACAGAAGCTGAACTCAACCAGCAAATTCTAGATACAATGAGTGAGAAGCTTGATGAGTTTGCAAAAAAGGCAGTTGAGGATCAGCTAGCTGAATTAGCTGAGGGAAGCGAAACGATCCTTGATAAAAAGAAAGCTAAGGAAGTTCTTGACGGTTTAAAACCTACCGAAGAGATGGAAGAAGCTGAGGAAAGAGGAAATGATTTTGAAACACCTGAAGAGTATTTAGATGCTATAATTAAGGCTAAGGATATTGGCCGGGCAAAAAGGGTAGTTGACCCACGCTTGAGCTTTGTGACATCTAGAGGCGATATTAAGACAGCCGGCCACATGGTAGAGGGTGATGACAGTCAGGGCGGATTTCTTGTAGCTGGGGTTTTTAAACCAGACCTCAAGCAGATAGCTCTTGAAAATTCAATAGTAATCCCTAACGGGGCAACGGTTATCCCTCCGGTTAAAACTGATTCGATAAAAGTTCCTTATATAGACGACACATCACATGCTACAACCGTATTCGGCGGAGTACAGGCAAAATGGACTGCTGAGAAGGGCACTAAGAGTGCGACTAAACCTACCTTTGGACAGCTGGAATTGACCCCGCATAAATTAGACGGAGTTACATATCTGTCTCATGAGTTACGTGAGGATTCTGCTATTGCAATTGTACCGCTAATTAAACGGATGTTCGGGTCTGCATGGGGTTATTTTACAGACCTTGCGTATCTTAACGGGACTGGCGCCGGACAACCTCTTGGTATTCAAAATTGTGCTTGTTTAAAGACCGTCTTTAGAAACACAGCAAATCGGGTGTTTTTTGAGGACTTGCGAGAAATGTACGCATGTATGCTTCCCGCTTCTCATCCTTATGCTGTCTGGGTGATTAATCCCAGCGTGCTACCTGACCTTATTGGTATGACTGCCGGTGATGCTGCTCCCGCTGCTGGTTCAAATCCTATTTGGATTAACCGTGATATGGGCGCTCAGAATCCTATCCCGGGTAGAATATTTGGACGACCCTTTTTCATAAGCGAGAAGATGCCTGGACTGGGTACACAAGGTGACGTTGGTTATTTTGACCTTCGATATTATCTTGTTTTTGATCGCCAGCCAATTACAATAGATTTTAGTTCCCACGTTGCATTCACAACTGATGAGGATTGCTGGAGATTCGTACTAAGAACTGCTGGTCAGTGTTGGCCGCAGAGTGTGTTGACACCTAGAAATGCGGCTGCCCCAGTGACTTCAATATCGCCTTTTGTAGTGCTAGACGACGCCACAAGCTAAGGAAGCTGAAATGAATATTGATCCAAAAACAGGCGGATTCAAAAGTCTAGGTGAATTTCTTGTCAAAGTCCGCAAAGCTTATTTAGGCGAAGGCACGCCGGATAGTCGGCTAGTTTTAGGCAAGACCGCAGGTCACATGGAGGAAGCTACAGACTCGCAAGGCGGAGCTTTAGTTCCGGAACAATGGGCAAAGGAAATATACCACGCTGCTATAGAAAATTCGATTGTACGCTCTAGAGTTGCTAAGGGTGCGATATTTAAACCTAAAGGTGATTCTATTACAGTACGGCGACTAATTGATGCTGATAGAAGCTCAAATATATTTGGCGGGATTACATTTAAGTGGACAGAGGAACGAGGAAACAAATTTGATGCTATATCTAAGCCGGCGGTAGGGGCGGTTGAGTTGAATGTTCATAAGCTGGTCGGAAGCTGCTTTGTGAGCAATGAACTTGAAAACGATCATGGCAAATATGGCGATTTCATGAAACTTGCATTCGGGCAGGCTATTAGGTTCATAGAGGACGATGCTTTCATTAACGGAACAGGAGGCGGAATGCCATTAGGTATTTTACAGGCCGGATGCAGAACACAGGTAACAAGAAATGCGGTTGGATATGTAAACTGGGCAGATATTTCTAATATGGCTAAACAGTTACTCCCCAGAAGTTGGGAGAGTGCTGTCTGGTTATTAAATCCTGATGTGATAAGTGAACTATTCGAAGCGACATCTCCCGCAGCAAATCAAGCGACAGCCCTTGACCTCAGTAATCGTACACTCTGGGGGATACCGTTCATTCCTACAGAGAAATGTCAAGCAATGGGAACGGAAGGCGACATAATTCTTGCTGATTTCGATCACGGGCATTATCTTATAGCCGACAAGGAGATGAGGATTTCAGCGTCTCGCCATGTAAATTATGAACACACTTTGCTTCAGACAACTGAGACATACGGTTTCATAACCGATGAGACGTTTTGGAAAATTGTTCTCAGGACAGACGGCCAACCGCTTCTAAGTGCTGACATTGCACCGAAGCGAGGGGCTAATGACCTGGGGATGTTTATTGTATTAAAAACAACAAGCTAATAGGAGGTAAAAAACTATGGCAAATATACACAAATTTATAGAGAATGTTCGCTCAAGATACGGCGCTTTCAGTTCAGCTTTAGGCGGAGAGGGGTCTGACCTTGTGACATCTGCTGAATTTGTCAATATGGCAAATTATGATCTCGTTGTAGGCGTTGCTCACGCTTCTGGAGTTGCAAGCGACGCTGTGCTTACTCTTGCCATGTGGCAGGCAACCGCCTCAGACGGAAGCGGCTCTAAGACCGTTACGGGAGCAAGCGACACATTCACTTCTACTGCTACAAGTGATACAGATGTTTTAGTGGCTCAGGTTCGAGGCGAAGATTTAGATGTAGATAGCAGCTTTCAATATGTTGGGTTCAAACTAGCGACTGATGCCGAAAGCGGAACTGAGAAAGTTGGTGGAGTTCTGTTACAGCTAAGAGCAAGATACAAACAGGCTACATTGCCTGCTTAATCTTGAATGAATAAGAACGGGGGGCGGGTTTTGACTCGCCCTCTGATTTCTTACATTTATAAGGAGGATATATGAGAATACTTTGGCATAGCTCCTCGCCAATGTGTAGTTCTGGCTATGGAATAGTTACGAGAGAGGTGATTCAGAGGCTTAGGGCTATGGGTCATTTTGTCCGTGTTGGTACAAAGCATGCAGATCATGGGTGGTATGAATGGGATGGATTTGAGGTATTTGAGGGGACTGATACCTTTTTTGTCAACCAGATGATTAAGGACGAGGATTTCGATTATATTATAACTCTCTGGGACATCTGGCTCCTGCAAGGGAAAAGGCAATATCCGAAGGAAAAATGGGTTGCTTATATCCCTGTGGATACGGAACGGATAAGTAAAGTTTTAGCTGAGGTTTGTAAAAATACAGGGGTTCAGATTGCAATGTCAAAGCATGGGAGAAAAGAGCTGGAGTCTGCTGGGCTTAAACCTTCTTATGTCCCACCTGGAGTTGATACGAAAGTTTTCAAGCCTAAACCGGAGGCAAAAAAAGCATTTAGAAGTGAACTGGGACTTTCAGAGGAGAATTTTGTTATTGGGTCTGTTGGGCTTAATTACGGGGACGACAGGAAAGGATACGTTCCTCTTATGCGGGCTTTCAAGGAATTTCACAAGCGACATCCCAAGTCTATGCTCTATCTTCACTCTCTAGCGAATGAGAGGGATTCAAGGCAAGGCTTTATAAACTATCATAAAATAGCACACAATTTGGGAATAGATAAGGCTCTGGTATGGCCTCCGCAGTCAGATTATGCACTAAGCAGGATAGACACAGGCTGGCTGGCTGATATTTACAACGGGTTTGATGTATTTTGTTTACCGACTAAAGGTGAGGGGTTCGGGCTTCCAATAATAGAAGCTCAAGCATGCGGTGTTCCGGTAATTCTAACAAATACAACAAGCTGTCCTGAACTTTGCAAAACAGGATGGCTTATTGATACAACCGATGATGACAGGCGATGGTTACCGAATGAAACATGGAGACTAGAGGCTAAACCATCTGCAATACTAAAGGAATTGGAGCTTGCGTTTTCTCTTTGGGAATCAGGGAAATTTGACTCTATAAGGAAAAATGCAAGAGACAATATAATGAAATACGATTGGGATAATGTGTGGGAAAAACATTGGCTTCCGATAATTAAGGAATTGGAAAAGAGCTGCAAATGAACGAAGAGATGATTGAATTCATTAAGGACTGGCCTTGCTGCTGGAAGAAGGGTAATAGGTTCAGCCGAACTTCCAGGCCGAAGTTTGCAACAACGGTCATTGAGGCTGGCTATGCAAAAGCTGTAAGCAAGCCATCTAAAAATAAAATGGTTGAGAAGCCAGAGAAGGAGAAATAATGAGTTTAGCATCAATTGCATTGACATCGGTCGAAGAAGTCTTGGCCTTTCTGGGTGAGAATGCTAAGCGTAATGCTCTTTGGGTTTATTATGCAGGCGCTACAGACCCGTCCACGTTGGAAGTTAAAGACGATAGGCTTACTTTGACTCCTGGTGGCGACATCCTCTTTTCCACTTATGATACACTTACTAAGTTAGTAGCTCAGATAATTACCATAGCCGATTGGAAGGCTGGGCTTATCTATCATGGCTCTGCTGAATCGGATGACCTGATTGTAACAGGTGCTTTAAATACGCTAGGTGATGAGAATGAGCAAGTATTAATGATACAGGATAATTATCTCATAGAGCGATTGATAGACCGAGCCTCAGACCTGATTAATCGATACTGCAACAGGACGCTCAAGACAACTGCATATCTTCTGGAACGCTACAATGGCGAAGGGGCAAAGCTTTTTCTTGAGAATTATCCAGTCACTGACATTGTGCAAATATGCGATGGGATAATAAATGCCATAAGAGTCAAATGTACGGATGATACAGCTTATAATGCCTATGTCGAAGTAGATCAATCTGCAGGGACGCTGAAATTGATTAGAGACGGCACGGAAGATGCTTTATTCGATCTGACAAATGCAAATTATGACACCCTGGGAGAGTTGGCAACTGCCATAAACGGTGAGGCCAACTGGGAAGGTGAGATAGCAAATAGCGATCATAGTAGCTATCCCTCATCTCAAATATTCACAAAATACAATTATTACTGCAAAAATCAAAGTATCTATCTTGAAATACCAAACAAGCCACTTGATAACTATGATGTGAACTACGATGCTGGAATAGTAAGCCTTTCTTCAGAATTCAGCAAAGGCTTTCAAAACATTTATGTTTCATATACCGCTGGTTATACTAGTCCAATTCCATATGTTTTAGAGCAAGCCTGTATAGAATTAGTTGGCTATAAATATGGCCAATCCAAAAGGGCAGGGAGCGAGGAGCTTCAGAGCGAGTCTTTTGGTGAGGGAGCTGATTATAAATATACGAAATTCAATCTTGCCGATATCAAGAATATATTGCCAGCATCACTGTTGGCAGAATTAGATTTATTTAAGAAAAGGGAGTTTTAGGATGAAAATCTATTACATCAGACGAATTTTTTCAATAAGTTTCTGCCAATTTTCTGCCAATCTTAAATTTTTTAATTCTCTTAAAGCATCTTTCCAGTCTTTTAATATTTCTTTTTCATCACAAATGAGCTTTTTTCTTTTTTTCTTTCTTTCTTCTATAAATTGTTCAATGTGTTTTATTTCAGATTCCAAAAGACTGATTGTAAATCCAAATCGTTCAAATCCCATTTATTCTTCCTTTGGTTTTTATTTTATCAAAAGACACATATTAAGTCAAGGAGTTTTGAATGATTAACTCAAGAAAAGGAAGGAATAAATGAAACAAAGATGTTCGATAGCTTGGTGTCCTTGGAGGGCAAAGTATCATTTTGGAACGATAGGCTATCGTGAATGCTGGTTTCATTATGAGGAAATGCCCTGGCTAAATAAAATATGGAATACATTAACAAATCCCATTCATTTTTATTATACATGGGTGCTGGTTTTTGTTTGTTTTGGAATGCGAGGACTTGGTTGGAAATTCACTTTTAATCAATGGAAGGATGATGATTAACTCAACTGACTACCCAGAAAAAAGCCCTGAATGGACTCTAGCTAAATTCCTAGAGGCTTGGGAAAAACGGAACTGGAAGGTGATGCTTAAATATTGCCAGATATCATGGCGGACATTACTGCCTGATGCGGAAAAGACATTGTATTTTCAATTCAGGAATAAGCTTCTGAGTGCGAAGATACTGAAGACAGAGAAAGTTAGCGATGTAACAAGGGATATTTCAGTCGAGATTTACTACAAGGACATAAATATCAAACGGAGAATAAGAAGGAAAGCTAGGCTGATTTGTGAGACAGCCCCGATGCAGCCCTCTCCTAATGGGGAATGGGGCGTGAATCCAACGAGTATGATGAGGGCAAGAAGATGAGCTTTGCAGGTCAATTAGACAAGACAGTGAAGATTAAAGACTTCACTAAAGGAATAGCGGACGGAATGGGTGGTTATGAGCCTTCAACATGGACTACTATCTATAAGCG
>Ga0315555_1001957_pt1 | contig 14730 bp, 26 predicted proteins | sample SalMarSW160380MG_FD_202113 | JGI IMG/M metagenome (GOLD analysis project Ga0315555, IMG submission 202113) | Salt marsh sediment microbial communities from the Plum Island Ecosystem LTER, Massachusetts, United States - Salt Marsh Sediment SW1603-80 ... | reverse complement strand
CGGCCTGTTTTTCAGCCATCTGGAAGGTTTTCTTAAACTGACGCTCCATCATGCCGTAGGTGAAGCGCGCCTTCTGCTTTTCACGCAGCTGCAGCGCACGGTCGGAGAACCGGCGGCGCCTTCGTGTAGTGACCTGTCCCGGCGGCTTCGGTCGTTTATCGATAGCACATTTAGGCGTAAAGCACCTGGCCCCTTTCAGGAAGAGCTTCTCGCCGTTCCGCCGACATAAACGGCATACTGCGTCTATATATCTTGCCATAATTTTCCCCTTTTAGACCCTTCTCCGCTTCGGAGGACGGCACCCGGCATGTGGTATAGGTGTAACATCCCTGATTCCGGTAATATAAAGCCCCGAACTCTGCAGGGAGCGTATGGCCGCCTCGCGCCCGCTGCCCGGTCCGTTAACCAGCACTTCGATCTGGCGCAGGCCGTGCACCATTGCCTTGCGAGCCGCGTCGCGGGCCGCCATCTGGGCGGCATACGGTGTGCCCTTGCGTGAGCCCTTGAACCCCGCCGTACCGGAGCTTCCCCAGGCCAGCGCGTTCCCCTGCGGGTCGGTTAAAGTAACGACAGTATTGTTAAAACTCGATTTTATAAAAGCCTTGCCGGTAGGGACTGCCTTGCGTTCCCGCCTTCTGGCTTTAGGTTTTCTCTTTTGTGGCACCCTGTCCTCCTTGTTCCCTTACTAAACACTATTTCTTGGTAGCGCCGCGCTTCTGGCCGCGACCGGCCACAGTCTTACGCTGGCCGCGCTTGGTGCGGGCGTTCGTCCGCGTCCTCTGGCCTCTGACCGGCAGACCGTGACGGTGCCTTAGACCGCGGTAGCTCCCGATTTCCGTGAGTCGCTTAACATTAAAGTTTATCTCTTTTCTTAACTCACCCTCAACCTGGTACTGCTTATCGATGATTTCACGCAGCTTATTAACTTCGGCCTCGGTAAGGTCTTTTACCTTGGTATCTGGGGCAATTCCCGCCTGCTCCAGTATCTTATGGCTGTTATTACGACCGATGCCGTATATATACTGCAACGATACCCAGGCCTGCTTATTAACCGGTATATCTACTCCTGCGACACGTGGCATTTATTCCCTCCTTGCTAACCCTGCCGCTGCTTATGCTTGGGGTTTTCACAGATAATCCTGACTACCCCACGCCGTTTCACGACCTTGCATTTTTCACATCTAACTTTTACTGAAGCTTTGACTTTCATTTTTCAAACCCTTTTCTATTTGAGCCGATAGGTGATTCTACCACGTTTCAAGTCGTAAGGCGAGAGCTCAATCAACACCTTATCGCCGGGAAGCACCCTGATGTAGTGCATCCTTATCTTCCCCGATATATGGGCCAGCACCTCGTGCTTGTTCGGTAGCTCCACGCGGAACATGGCATTGGGCAGAGCCTCGATAACTGTGCCCTCGACCTCTATGGCTTCTTTCTTAGTCATACCATCCTCCGGTTAACACCTCCGGTTCGGTATCATTGATAACGATTGTATGCTCAAAATGCGCCGAAAGACTGCCGTCGGCCGTTAGCACCGTCCAGTGGTCCTCGGCCACGCGGGTGCGCCAGTCACCGATGTTAAGCATCGGTTCCAGGGCCAGCGTCATGCCCTTTTTCAGCACCGGGCCTGTCCCCGGTTGCAGTCCGTACGGGGGCTCGGTGGTATTGGGAATCTGCGGGTCTTCGTGCATTTTCCTGCCTATCCCGTGCCCCGTATATTCGCGCACCAGCGAGTAGCCCCTCGATTTGGCATATTCCTCGATAGCCGCCGAAACATCGCCTAGGTTCACGCCGGCGCGGGCGGCGGCGATACCGCTTTTCAGGGTGCCCTTGGTGGTCTCGATAAGACGCATCGTCTTGTCACTTACCTTACCCACGGGAACGGTTACCGCAGCGTCACCGTGGAAACCCTGATATATCGCCCCGAAATCGAGGGAAATGATATCGCCTTCTTTCAATACCCTGTCGCCGGGTATCCCGTGCACTATCTCGTCGTTTACCGATGCGCAGATAGTGGCCGGATAGCCCCGGTATCCCCTGAAAGAGGATTCGGCGCTCCGTTTTTTTAATTCACTTTCAGCTATTATATCCATTTCCTTTGTTTTCATACCGGGTTTTATTATTTCCGATAAAATTTTTAATATATCGGCGACAATCCGGCCGGACTGCCGCATAATTTCAATCTCCTTTTCCGACTTAATTACAATACCCATTAAATAACAACTCTTTAGTGTAAAGCAGCTAAAATTCTCTGGTTAATCTCGGTCGGGCTGCCCTGGCCGTTAATTTCCAGCAGTTTACCCGCCTCCATGTAATATTCTATCAGAGGCGAGGTTTCTTCAAAATACACTTTCAGTCGATTTTTCACCGTGGTCGGGTTATCGTCGGCGCGCTGGTAAAGTTCCCCGCCGCATCGGTCGCACTTGCCCGCCACCTTGGGCGGCGAATCGACCTCGTGGTAGGGCGCCTGGCATTTACGGCAAATCCAGCGTCCGCCCAGCCTCTTTATTAGCTCTCCTTCCGATACTTTTATATATATTACTTTATCTATAGCCCTGGATTTCTGCTCCATGGCTTTATCCAGCGCCTTTGCCTGCTCTAAATTCCTGGGGAAGCCGTCCAGTATCGCCCCGTTTTTACAATCCGGCTCGGCCAGCCTCTCCAGCACCATCTGTATTGTTATTTCATCGGGGACCAGCTGCCCCTTCTCCATATAGGCTTTGGCTTTTATGCCAAGCTCCGTCTCCTGCTGGAGCGCCTTGCGGAAAAGGTCGCCGGAGGCCACCTGTACCAGTTTCTTTTTCTCCGCCAGCATGACAGCCTGCGTGCCTTTACCCGCCCCCGGGGCTCCCAGCAGAATAATATACAACTTTACTCCTATTTAATAAAGCCTTCATAGCGCCGCATGACCAGCTGGGCTTCTAGCTGTTTCATCGTATCCAGAATCACACCCACCACGATAAGCATGCCCAGACTGGATAGCTGGATTTGCTGCACGTTGGTAACCGTGCGCGCCAGGAACGGCATTACCGCCACGAAAGCTAAAAAGAGCGCCCCCGCCCAGGTAATACGGTTGATTACGCCGCTGATGTAGCTGGCGGTATTTTTACCCGGTCGTATCCCCGGGATAAAGCCCCCCTGTCTCTGCAGGGTGCCGGGCAGGTCCTGCTGCTGGTAGGTGATAATGGTATAAAAGAAGGTAAAAGCTACCGATAAAATAAAATAAAGGCCCCAGTAAAAAAGCCCTATCGGCAGGTCGGTGTTAGGATTGAACCACCTTACGATGGTATCCGCAAAGCCCGGCGCGTCGGGTTGGACGAAGTAGCTCGCCACGATGCCCGGGAATAACATTATCGACATCGCGAAAATGAGCGGTATCATGCCTGCGGAGTTGACCCGCAGCGGGATATGTGTCGTTCCTGCTTGGCGGTACATGCGTCCGCCGCGGAAAACACTGCGGGCGTACTGCACCGGCACGCGGCGGTGCGCCTCCGTAAAAATCACAATCAGGACGACCGTCACCAGAACGATAGCGATATAGACGAACAGGCCTACGATATTTTCCTTGGCCAGGAAGCCTTCCTGTATCAGGCTCGGGTACCCCGCGACGATACCGCCGAAAATTATAATGGATATGCCGTTGCCGATGCCGTATTCGGTAATAAGCTCGCCCAGCCAGACCAGAAACATCGTGCCGGCAATCAATGAAATAACGATGGTAACGGTAAGCAGCGGGCCGGAAGCCCCGACTGCTTCACTGCGTTGCAAAATTATCAGTTGTCCATAGCCTGAAAGTCCGGCCAGCGGGACCGTCAGCCAGTGCGTAATCAAATTAATTTTATTCTTGCCGGCCTCTCCTTCCTGCGAGAGTGCCTGTAGCTTGGGAATTACCGGCACCAGCAGAATCATAATGATTGATGCGGTAATATAGGGATAAACTCCCATCGATGCTACGCTGAACTGCTTCATGGCGCCGCCGCTGAAAAGGTCCAGCATGCCCAGCAGGGCATTGCTCTCAAAGAGGTCTTTGAGCTTATCGGCTTCAAGACCCGGCAGCGGCACATGGGAAACGAAGCGGAATATCACCAGTATGCCAACGGTAATCAATATCCGCTTCCGCAGGTCGGGCAGGCTGAAGGCGTCAATCATCGCCTGCAGCAGTCGAGGTCTACTTGACTTTTGCCGCATCGGCAACCTCCTCGACCTTGCCGCCAGCCGCTTCTATCTTGGCCTTGGCCGAAGCTGAAAATTTGTTGGCTTGAACCGTAACGGGATGGTCGATTTCTCCATCCGCTAATATTTTTATTGGTTTAGCCAGGGTTTTTATCATTCCCGCCTCTTTAAGTTTATCCGGCGTGACTTTACTGCCGGACTTGAAAGTATTAAGCTGGCCGATACTCACGAGACTGTATTCTGTCCGGAAGATGTTCGTAAAACCGCGTTTCCGGGGCAGGCGCTTGATTAAAGGCAGCTGGCCGCCCTCGAAGCCGGGACGGTATTTACGGTTCCCGGCCCGCACCTTCTGGCCTTTGCTACCGCGTCCGGAATATGTCCCGCGTCCGCTGCCGTCGCCGCGCCCTACACGCTTGCTGGCGTGCCTGGAACCGGCTGCCGGAGAGATATCATTTTGTTTTACCAAGCTCTTCCTCCACTTTGACCAGGTGCCGCACTTTATTAATCATGCCGCGCACCGAGTTCGAATCATTAAGGACAACGCTCTGGTTCAGCCGGTGAAAACCTAACGACTGCAGGGTCTTCCGCTGGCTTTCCTCGTAGCCGATGCCGCTTTTTATCCAGGTAATGCGTAATTTACTCACTCGCTTCCGCCTCTTCTTTAACGACGCTCGCCTTGCGTTTTTCCGTTTCCTCTTTGGGGTTCCTTAGACTGGTGAGTGCCAGCATAGTCGCCCGGGCCACGTTGATATGGTTGGCATTGCCTAGCGATTTCGTTAAAATATCCTTGACACCGCAGGCCTCCAGCACTGCCCTCACGCTGCCGCCGGCGATAACTCCCGTGCCTTGGACGGCCGGTTTTAACATGACTGTGGAGGCGCCGAATGTTACCGTGATTTCATGGGGTATGGTGCTGCCGGCCAGAGGCACTTTAACCAGATTCTTTTTGGCCTGGGCCCCGCCTTTGCTGATTGCGGAAGGCACCTCGTTAGCCTTGCCGATGCCGATACCCACGTGCCCCTCCCCGTCGCCGGTAACCACCAGCGCGCTGAAGCGTAGACGCTTGCCGCCCCTCATCACCTTGGCGACGCGGTTTACGTTAATAAGCTTGTCGTTTAAATTTAGTTCGCTTGCATCAATCCGACTTAACGGTTGCTTCATCAGAACTGCCGCATCCTCTCTTAGAACTTGAGCCCGCCCTTACGGGCTGCCTCTGCCAGGGCTTTAACACGCCCCTGGTATTTAAATCCGCCGCGGTCGAAAGCCACCTGGCTTATTTTTTTCGCCGCGGAGCGTTTCGCCAGCAAGACGCCTACCTGTTCCGCCTGGCTGGTCTTATTTTTTTTGGTCTCTTTTTTTATTTCCGCGTCAAGTGTGGACGCGGCTACCAGTGTCTGCCCCCTGGTATCATCGATTACTTGGGCGTAGATATGATTCAGGCTGCGGAAAACGCAAAGCCTCGGCTGGTTGCCGTCCCCGCTTACTTTTTGCCTGACCCTTTTATGCCTTCCTGCGCGTGCTTCTCTGGTATAAGATTTTGTCATTTCTATTCCCTGCCAATGACCTTACCGGCCTTGCCGGGTTTTGTACGCACCCTTTCTCCCGTGTATCTGATGCCTTTACCTTTATAATGGTCCGGGGGACGCAGGGCGCGGATTTCCGCTGCCATCTGCCCCACTTCTTCCTTGTTTATCCCGCTTACCTTTATCTTACTGGTCCCCTCGACCGCCAGCATTATACCGGGCATGGGTTTAACTTCTACCTGACTGGAGAGCCCCAGCCGCAGGTTTAGATTATCGCCGCTTTTTTCCACGCGGTAGCCCACTCCCACGATATCGAGCGTCTTTTCAAAGCCCTTGGACACGCCCTCTACCATGTTAGCCAGGATGCTTCTCGTCAGTCCGTGGTAAGCCCGATGTTTCTTATTGTCGCTGGGCCGGGTCACCACCAGTCTGTCGCCCTCCTTCGCCACGCGCATTTCCGCGGGTATGGAGCGCTTAAGTTCACCCTTGGGGCCTATCACGGTGACATTCCTGCCGGATATATCCACCGTTACCCCTTCCGGTACCGGTATCGGTAATTTTCCTACTCTAGACATGTATATCACTCCGGAAACGTTTTACCATACGTAGCATAATAGCTCCCCGCCGGCCCCCTGTCGCCAGGCTTCCTGTCCCGTCTTGAGCCCTTTGGACGTCGAGAGAATAGCTATTCCCAGGCCGCCGTACACGCGGGGTATTTCTCTCTTGTGCACGTACATGCGCAGTCCCGGCTTACTCATTCTCTTAAGACCGGAAATAGCCGGCTTATTGTTCTCCATGTACCGCAGTTGCATTTTTATCATCCGGTGCGGTTTCCCTTTCACCACCTCGTATTCGGAAATAAATCCTTCTTCTTTAAGGATTTTGGCAATAGATAGCTTCATCTTGGAGGCAGGTACCTGTACACTATCGTGCCTTACCATGATTGCATTTCGTATTCTGGTTAACATATCAGCGATTGGGTCTGTCACTGTAACACCTACCATAATTGTTACTTCAGCTTACCAGCTGGATTTCCTTACTCCGGGAAGTTGCGCCTCTAGGGCCAGGTGCCGAAAGCATATCCGGCAGATGCCGAATTTACGTATATAGGCGCGAGGCCGACCGCATATACTGCATCGGTTGTACTGACGCACCTTGTATTTTGCGGTTCTTTGTGCTTTCATAACCATCGATTTTTTAGCCATGGTTAATTCTCTCCATCCTTGGCGAAAGGCATACCGAGTAGTTCGAGCAGGTGCCTTCCGTCCTCGTCGGTCTTGGCTGTAGTTATAATCGATATTTCCATGCCGCGTATTTTATCGACTTTGTCATATTCTATTTCAGGGAACAGGATTTGCTCCTTAAGTCCCAGCGTAAAATTGCCGCGCCCGTCGAAAGAGTCCGGCGAAACACCCTGGAATTCATGCATGCGGGGCAGCACCGCATTTACCAGCTTGTCAAGGAAGAACCACATACGCTTGCCCCGTAGCGTCGTCTTTAGCCCGATAGGCATTCCCGTTCTTAACCGGAAGTTGGCGATGGCCTTCTTGGAGCGCGTAGTCAACACATGCTGGCCGGTAATTGCCATCAGGTCAGCCTCCGCTGACTCCAGCGCCTTGGCGTTGGCAATGGCTTCACCCAGGCCGATATTGACTACTATTTTCTCCACGGAGGGCACCTGCATGATGTTCTTATAGCCGCAGATTTCCATCATGCGGGGTATCACTTCTTCGCGGTATTTTTCTCTCAGTCTGGCCATTTAATCAATCACCTCGCCGCAGGAACGGCAGTATCTTACGCTGCGGCCGTCCTCCAGCTTCTGCATGCCGACGCGTACCGGTTTGTTGCACTTGCCGCAGACGAACATCACGTTGGAAACATGCAGGGGCGCTTCCAGGTCGATAATGCCTGCCTGCTTAACGGCTCCTCTGGCTTTAGAGTGCTTTTTTATAAAGTTTATGCCTTCGATAATCACCTGCTGTTTTCGCGGATAGACGAAGCGTACTTTCCCCTTTTTGCCCTTGTCCTTCCCCGCGATAACCAGCACGTTATCATCTTTGTGTATGTTCATAATTGCCTCTGCCTTTATAATACCTCCGGTGCCAGTGATACTATCTTGGTGTACTGCTTCTCCCTTAGCTCTCTGGCCACCGGCCCGAAAATGCGGGTGCCTTTGGGATTATTTTTATCGCTAAGGATAACCGCCGCGTTTTCATCGAATTTAATGTATGAGCCGTCAATCCTGCGGTAAGGATGCGCCGTGCGCACTACCACCGCCCGCACCACATCGCCTTTCCTGGTCACTGCGTTGGGTATCGCCTTTTTTACCGTGGCGACAATCGTATCGCCGAGATAGGCATATCTCCTGCGGCTGCCGCCCAGAATATTGATGCACATAATCTCCCGCGCCCCGGAATTATCCGCAACCTTTAGCCTGCTGTTCATCTGAATCATGTTTGTTTCACCAAAATCCTAGCTAGTTATCTCTTCCGGTTTAATCTCGGCAACTTTACCCTTGACTGTTATTTCTACCACCCGCCATCTCTTGAGCTTGGAAGTGGGGCGGGTCTCTTCGAGTTTCACCGTATCGCCGACTTTACACTCGTTCTTTTCATCGTGAGCATAGTATTTAACCACCCTCCGGATGGTCTTCTTATAAAGCGGGTGGCGCTTGGTTGTATCGACGGCGACGATGACTGTCTTGTCCATCGTATCGCCCACAACCTTGCCGAACCTGATTTTACGTTTTGTTTCCATTATTTACTGTCCTATCTGATTCCCAGCTCTTTTTCCGATAAAAGCGTTTTCAGGCGGGCAATCTTTCTCCTTACCCTTCTCACCTCGCGGTGGTTGGCCAGCTGCTTGGTGGAGACGCGAAGGCGGAGGTTAAACAGCTCCTGGTGCGATTCTTCCAGCTCTTTGTTCAGGTTTGCAGCACTCATATTTCTGTATTCTTTCAGGTCTGGCACTTTAACTCCTTATTTCGCCTCGCCGCTGCTTTGCGTCGCGTAAGCTTCTCTTTGAATGAAACGACTTTTCAGCGGCAGTTTATGCGCGGCCAGCCGTATGGCGTCTTTGGCTACCTTTTCACCTACCCCGGCCATTTCAAACATGACCCGGCCGGTCTTAACGACGGCTACCCAGTGGTCCGGCAGTCCCTTGCCGCTTCCCATACGTGTTTCCGCCGGTTTTTTGGTGGCCGGTTTATCCGGAAAAATGCGTATCCATACCTTGCCGCCGCGGCGGATATGGCGCGTGATGGCGCGCCGCGCCGCTTCTATCTGCGCGCTGGTCACCCATGCCGATTCCAGCGCCTGCAGCCCGTATTCCCCGAAGCTGACCGTATTGCCGGAATTGGCTATCCCGGTACGACTGCCCCTTTGAGCCTTGCGGTATTTAACTCGTTTAGGCTGCTGCATCCTTTGCCTCTTTCTTACTCTTGGCTACAGTCTTGGTTTTCTTGGATGTTTCCTTTTCTGTTTTAGCGGCAGCTGCTTTCTTCTGCGGTTTCTTGGCTGGCGCTTTTTCCTTTTCTGTTTTTTCTGCCTTAGCTTTTGTTTTTGTCTTTTGTGCTTTAATCTCCGTAGCCTTTGCCTTGGGTGCTTTCGCCTTGGTTACTTTAGCTGCCGGTTCCTTCGTCTCCGCTTTTTTAATTGCTTTTTTGGCTTTTGGTTTAGCCGGCTTTGCCTCTGCTTTGGCAGGGGCTGCTTTAGTCGGTTTTGCCGGTTTTTCTTCTACCTCTGCGGCAGCAGCCTTTTTAGCCGGCTTTGCCTCTGCTTTGGCAGGGGCTGCTTTGGCCGGTTTTGCCGGTTTTTCTTTTACCTCTGCGGCAGCGACCTCTTTAGCAGGTTTTTCTTCAGCTACAGCGGCTTCTTTCTCCGCTGCTTCAGTCGGTTTTTCCTCTGCTGACGGGGCTTCGGTTGTCTCAGCCTCTTCTTCGGCAGGTTTTTCTTCGACTTCGGCTATCTTCAATTCGGGCAGTATCTGCCCTTTGTAAATCCAGACTTTTACCCCGATGCGGCCCAGCGTGGTATGCGCCTCGGTAAAACCATAATCGACATCGGCCCGCAGCGTATGGAGAGGCACTTGCCCCTCGTGGAGCGTCTGGCGGCGGGCGATTTCCGCATTTGCCAGCCTGCCGGCGGCGCTTATTTTTATGCCTTTGGCGCCCGACTGCATGGTGCGGAAGATAGCCTGTTTCATGGCACGCCGGTAAGCTACCCGGCGCTCTATCTGTTCCGCCACCGATTTTGCCACCAGGTAGGCGTCCAGTTCCGGCTGGCGTATCTCCTGTATATTCAGGCGTATCTTCTTCCCGATAAGCCCTTCCAGGAACTGCCTCATCTCATCGACGCGCTGGCCGCCCCTCCCGATTACAATGCCGGGTCGGGCGGTATATAGGGTGATAGTTATGTCCTTGGCCTGCCGGTCGATTTCTATCAGTGAAATAGCGGCGTCGGGATACTTGGACATGATTGTTTTACGGAGTTTGTTGTCCTCTTGGACGAACTCGGCGTAATGAGTCTCGCTGTACCATTTGGACTTCCAGTCTCTGATGACTCCGATTCTGAACCCTATCGGGTGAACTTTATGTCCCAATTAACCCTCCTGTTCCGCAACTATCACTGTGATGTGGCTGGAATGTTTACGTATGGGATTTGCCCTTCCCCTCGACCGCGGCCGGAAGCGTCGTAAGCTCGGGGCGACATCCACGTATATTTTCGTTATTTTAAGGTCGGCGGGGTCGAGTTGATAGTTGTTTTCTGCGTTCGCCACGGCTGATTTCACTATCTTGGCAAGGTATTTTGCCTTGGGCGTGCGTGTGTACTGGAGCAGGTTTAGTGCCTCGTCGACCCTTTTGCCCCGCACCATGTCCGCCAGCGGGCGTACCTTGCCGGCTGGCAATCCGGTGTCTTTCGCTGTAGCTTTAACTTCCATGTAATTTATACCTTATCCCGGTTTACTCTTTATCCGCTCTAGTCCCGTGTCCCCTGAACATGCGGGTCGGGGCGAACTCGCCCAGCTTGTGGCCTACCATGTTTTCGTTGATATAAATGGGCACGTGCCTCCGTCCGTCATGCACGCCGATGGTAAGCCCTACCATCTGCGGCAGTATGGTGGAACCCCTGGCCCACGTTTTTATGACTGTCTTCTGACCGGAACGTATCGCAGCGTCCACCTTTTTTATAAGCTTTTCGTCAACTGCCGGTCCTTTTTTAATTGATCTTGACATTTCTCCTCTTTAGATAGCTATTTGCCCCTGCGCTTGACAATCATTTTATCGGAAGCCTTCGGCTTGCGTGTCTTGTAGCCGAGGGCCGGTTTGCCCCAGGGCGTCTTCGGGCCGGGCAGACCCACCGGTGAGCGCCCCTCACCCCCTCCGTGGGGATGGTCGCGCGGGCTCATGGCGGAACCTCTAACGGTTGGCCGCCGCCCCATGTGGCGATTGCGACCGGCCTTGCCCAGACTGACGGTCTGGTGCTCCAGGTTGCCTATCTGCCCGATGGTAGCGATGCAGTCGCTAAGGATGCGGCGGATTTCACCTGAAGGCAGCTTTATCAGGACATACTCGCCTTCCTTGACCATTAGTTGCGCCGAGCCTCCGGCGCTGCGTACCAGCTGGCCTCCTCTGCCTTTCTGCACCTCGATGTTGTGTATCTCGATGCCCGTGGGCATATTTTTCATGGGCATTGAGTTGCCCGGCTTAATTTCAGCGTTGTTGCCGGATAATATCGTGTCGCCTACCTTTAGACCCACCGGAGCGATGATGTAGCGTTTTTCTCCGTCCACGTAGTATATCAGGGCGATGCGTGCCGTTCGGTTAGGGTCGTATTCTATGGCCGCGACCTTGCCCGGAATATCGAATTTATTACGTTTGAAATCGATAATCCGCAGTTTTCTCTTTGCCCCGCCGCCCCGGTGGCGCACGGTGATTTTACCGCGGAAGTTGCGCCCGGCTTTGCTTTTCTTGGCCACCACCAGCGACTTCTCCGGCTTGGTCTTCGTAATCTCATCGAAAGTATAGCCGGTCATGTTCCGTCGGCCTGGAGAGGTTGGTTTATATACTTTTATAGCCACCTGGCTTCCCCTTTCATCCTAAACACCTTCAAAGTACTCGATTTTATCGCCCGGCTGCAGGGTGACAATCGCTTTTTTCCAGGGACTGGAACGCACGATGCGGCGTCCCATCTTCTTGGTCTTGCCCTGCATGGTGACCACGTTAACTCCCGTGACCTTTACTTTAAACGCCTTTTCCACGGCGTCTTTTATCATCATCTTATTGGCGCCGTTGGCAATTTCAAAGGCGTATTTATTCAAAGCCTGCAGCGCTGTGCTCTTTTCTGTAATCAGCGGCCGGCGCAGCACCTCAAACAGATGCATCTTTCCCCCCTTGTTTCGCCCCGTTGCCCCACAGCTCTTCCGCCTTGTGTACCGCATCTTCGGTCATCAGCAGCGTTTTATGTGACAGGATATCCAGAATGTTTAGCACGCTGGCCGGGGTTGTGGTGATTTCCGGTATATTCCGCGATGACAGGATGACGTTTCCCTCTGACTTTTGTGTCACGATGAGGGCGGAGGAATCAATCCCCAGCGCCGCCAGTGTTGCTATCATTTTCTTGGTCTTAGCCTCCTTGAAATCAAAGGCATCGATTATTTTCAAATCGCCCTCCCCCGCTTTAGAGGAAAGGACGCACCGCAAGGCCAGGTGGCGTATTTTCTTGGGTATCGCCTGCCGGTAGTCCCGCGGTTTTGGCCCGAAGGTAACTCCCCCGCCTCTCCGCGTCGGCGATTTTTTACTACCGGCCCGGGCGTAGCCCGTGCCCTTCTGCCGGTAGAGTTTCTTCGTGCTGCCGGCCACCTCGCCGCGGGTCTTGGCCGAAGCCGTTCCCTGACGGGCGTTGGCCCGCAGACCCACCATTACCTGGTGGACAACGGCCTCGTTAAACGGCACGCCGAAGACTTTGTCGCTTATTTCTATCTTCCGGACTTCCTCTCCGGAGAGGTTGTAAACCGGGACCTTCACCTTACTTCTTCTCCCTCTTGGACTTCTTTATCATTACCAGTCCGTTGGTCATGCCGGGCACCGCGCCTTTTACCAGCAGGAGGTTGCGGGAGGGGTCGGCCTCGTAAACCTCCAGGTTGCTAACCGTAACGCGCTCGCTTCCCATGTGGCCTGCCATGCGCAGTCCTTTGAGGACGCGACCCGGGCTGGAGGTGGAGCCTATGGAACCGGGGGCGCGCCACCTGTCCGACTGGCCGTGGGTCTTGGGGCCGCCCTTGAAATGATGGCGTTTCACCACTCCGGCAAAGCCCTTGCCCTTCGATATTCCGGAAACATCGATGATATCCCCGGCTTTGAACAGACTGACGTCTATTTTCTGGCCCTCTTCCAGTTCCGGGCTGTTATCCAGCCTGAATTCACGCAGGTACTTGAACTTGACCGGCCCTTTATCTTTGCCCTTGCCTTTCTTGCCGCCGGTCTTTGCCTGCTTCACCTCGCCGAACCCCAGCTTAGCGGCGCTGTAGCCGTCCTTTTCCATGGTTTTTACCTGCATCACCGTGCAGGGACCGGCTTCGATAGCCGTGACGGCCTCGCTCTTACCGCTCTTGTCATATACCTGGGTCATGCCCAGCTTTTTACCCATAATTCCTAAAGTCATGACTTCACCATTCAAAAATTACAGCTTGATATCTATTTCCACCCCGGAGGGCAGGTTCAACTTGGTCAGCGCGTCGATTGTTTTGGACGTCGTCTCGATGATATCGATAAGGCGTTTGTGGGTCCTGATTTCAAACTGCTCCTGCGAGTCCTTGTCGATAAACGGGGAGCGAATGACGCTGAATTTCTGGATATGCGTTGGCAGTGGGACCGGTCCCACCGCCACCGCTCCGGTGCTTTCCACTGCTTCCAGGATTTGCCGCGCCGACAGGTCGACTACCTTGTGGTCGTATCCCTTTAGCTTAATGCGGATTTTCTGTTTAGCCATATTTCTTGCCTACAGCCTTTTCTATAATTTCGTCTGCTTTTTCCTGCGGGAGTTTCTCGTAGCTATGGAATTCCAGCGAGTGCGTCGCACGTCCCTGGGTCAGCGACCGCAGGCTCGTGGCGTACCCGAAGGACTCCGCCATGGGAATCAGGCAGTGTATAACGAAGGTGTCTCCCTGGGGGTCTATCTTGCCGATGTGCCCCCGCCTTGAATTGAGGTCGCCGATGACGTCCCCGAGGAACTGCTCCGGCGTCACTACTTCCAGTTTCATTATCGGCTCAAGTAAGACGGGCTTGCCTTTCTGAATGCCGTCTTTTAGAGCAATCGAACCGGCCATTTTAAAAGCCAGTTCGGAAGAATCTACATCATGGTAGCTGCCGTCGTAGAGGGTGGCTTTGATATCAACCACCGGATAGCCCGCCACCACGCCGGTCTCCATGGCTTCCTGGATGCCGGACTTGACCGGCGGGATAAACTGCCGCGGTATCGCCGCGCCCTTGATGGAATCTACGAACTCGTAGCCCTTGCCGCGCGGCTGCGGCTCGAATGTCACGTTGACCACGCCATACTGGCCGTGGCCGCCGCTCTGCCTCACGAATCTGCCTTCCACCTTGACCGGCTCGGTAATCGTTTCTTTATAGGCTACGCGCGGCCGGCCTACTTTAACGCCGACGTTGAATTCGCGGATAAGTCGGCTGGTGAGAACTTCCAGGTGAAGCTCGCCCATGCCGGATATAATTGTCTGGCCGGTCTCATCATTATAAGTAACCTTAAAGGTGGGGTCTTCTTCGGTGAGTTTGAGCAGGGCTTCGCCCATTTTCTCCTGGTCGGCCCTGGTCATAGGCTCGACGGCAACGGATATTACGGGTTCGGGGAAGCTAATGGATTCGAGAAGAATAGCTTTGGATGGTTCGCAGAGCGTATCGCCGGTAAAGGTGTTCTTGAGTCCCAGTGTAGCCACGATGGCGCCGGTATCGGCGTAGGTAATGTCCTCGCGGTGATTGGCATGCATCAGAAGCAGTCTCCCGATGCGTTCCGGCCTCTCG
>Ga0315555_1001951_pt1 | contig 14741 bp, 10 predicted proteins | sample SalMarSW160380MG_FD_202113 | JGI IMG/M metagenome (GOLD analysis project Ga0315555, IMG submission 202113) | Salt marsh sediment microbial communities from the Plum Island Ecosystem LTER, Massachusetts, United States - Salt Marsh Sediment SW1603-80 ... | reverse complement strand
TTTAAAGATCATCTCCTTATAAAAGCAGTTCCTAATTAACGAAAATGTGAAGACTTATAAAACCTTTCGTAATAATTTATTATAAAAGTATATAAAAATACTTGACAAGGATATACAAATTAAATATATTTTGAAACATAAAAATAGGTAAATGATAATAAGAATTAGTAAGTTTTCGAAAGTTTATTACAACACAAAATTATTTAAGAAGAAAATTTATTAATAGAGAAACTCTATACTGCAATTGGGAAATCATTTACCCTTAGATTTATTACAAGCTCCAAAAATATGTCATATAAAGAATTAAAAGAGCGAGTTTATAATTGTAATCTAGAACTTTACAGACGAAGTCTTGTTGTCCAAACTTTTGGAAATGTAAGTGCATTTGATAGAAATGAAAATATCTTAGCTATAAAACCAAGTGGAGTCCCATATTATAAGTTAAAAGTTGATGACATAATTATTGTTGATTTAAATAATCAGGTGATTGATAGTACTTTAAAACCTTCTAGTGATACAAAAACACATATCCTTTTATATAATGCTTTTCCTAGTATAGGAGGAATAGTCCATACTCACTCTACATTTGCTACTGCTTGGTCACAAACAAAAAAATCAATTCCATGTTTTGGGACGACTCATGCTGACTATGTTCAGGGGGAAATACCCTGCACCGAAGATTTATCGAAGAAACAAATTGAAGGAGATTATGAAATTGAAACTGGAAATCAAATAATAAAAAGATTAAAAGATTTTCCTGATAATTCGATTGAAATGATCCTTGTTTCATCCCATGGTCCCTTTGTATGGGGTAAAAGCCCAGAGGATGCTTTACATAACAGCATACTTTTGGAAGAAATAGCAAAAGTAGCACTCTTAACTCTTAGTATGAATCCCGATTTACAACCAATTGGCAATAATTTACTAAATAAACATTTTAGAAGAAAAAATGGCCCCAAAGCCTATTATGGGCAAAAAATAGAATTCCAATCCGGAGTATAAAAATGAGTGCAATAACAAATAAAAAACTTTACGAGTGGTGTAGAGTTCCTGTTAAGGAATTAGAGAATAATCAAAATCTAAAAATACCATTTAGATTATGTCATGATAATACTGAAATGGGATATATCATGGCACGGGAGCTTGTTGATTTGATAAAACAGAATAATGATAGGGGAAAAGCTACTCGTGCAATAATTCCATGCGGTCCTGATTCCTGGTATGCACCCTTTGCACAAATTGTTAATGATGAAAACCTCAGTTTAAAAAAATTAATTGTTTTTCATATGGATGAGTGTTTGGATTGGCAAGGGAACGAACTCCCAAGAAATCATCCCTATTCTTTCCGTGGCTTTATGGAAAGATATTTCTATGATCCTATTTACCCAGAATTATCTGTTGAAATGGAAAATCGAAACTGGCTTAATGCTAAAAATATTGAAGAGATAAAAATTAAAATAAATGAAGCGCCTATAGATATTACATATGGCGGATGGGGACAAGATGGTCATGTTGCTTACAATCAGTCTCGCCGGCATCCTTTTAATCATATTACATTAGACGAACTCAGAGAATCAACTATTAGAATCCAAGAAAATAATATTGATACTATTATAGCACTAGCTCATCGAACATTTGGAGCAGCTTATCAGTTTGTTCCACCAATGTCAGTCACTTTAGGAATGAAAGAATGTCTTTCTGCCAAAAAAATAAGATTATTTAGCAATACTGGTGCGTGGAAACAAACAGCTTTCCGTGTTGCTTTATTTAGTGAATTAACTTCAGAATATCCCATTACATTACTTCAAGAACATTCAGACGCTCTTTTAACTGCTACAATAGAAACGGCTGCTCATCCCATAAGCGAGCATCCAGAATGGGATTTAGGTATTAATTCGCTTGAATACTCTCGTATTTCAAATTCTAAAATAATAAATAAAATTTTAGGCGATGGCACAAAATAGTTATATGTACAAAATAATGATCGGTGTTGGAGGAATCGGTTCCGGATCTTTTTTCTTATTAAATGGTAATCAGACAATTGGCAGAGAAGAAAGTCGCAGCGGCAGGTTTCTAGATAGAAAAGACTACTGTAAGCTTCACATTATTTCTCACTATGTCAAAGTATTACTCGGAGCGGAATTTCCGGTTCTACCTATTGGAAAAATTGGAAATGATGAGGTTGGTAAAAAATTGTTAGTTGAGATGAAAGAAATTGGACTCACAGTAGACTATATCGGAACTGATGATAAAAATCCTACTCTATTTTCATTTTGTTTACTTTATCCTGACAAGAGTGGTGGAAATTTAACGATCGATAATTCTGCATCTGCTGCTGTAGAACCAGAATTTGTTACTAAAGCAGAAAAGGAGTTTAAAAAACATAAAGGGAAGGGAATAGCCCTTGCAGCTCCGGAAGTTCCTATTGAGGCAAGAATAAAACTATTAGAACTAGCAACCAAATATAACTTCTTTAGAGTTGCCTCTTTTACATCAGAAGAATTAGTCGGAATAAAAAATTCAAATATTTTAAATAAAGTGGATCTCCTTTCTATTAATTTTCATGAAGCTGCAAGTCTCTTACATATTAAAGCAGATAGTGCAGGTTCAAATCAAATTGTAAAAAATGTAGTTGCATCCCTTTCCTCTATCAAACCAAATTTAATAATCTCTATTACAAAGGGTAAAGAAGGGAGTTTTGTATGGGATGGAACAGAGATTTTTTACATATCTGCAATGAAAGTAAAAGCAATAAGCACAGCAGGAGCAGGAGATGCTTTTACATCAGGTTTGATAGCTGGAATTACATCAGGATTTTCAGTTCATGAAGCACAACAACTGGCAATTTTAACAGCTTCATATTCAGTTACTTCACCTAATACAATAAATAAAGATTTAAATAAGAAAGCTCTGATGAATTTAGCACAAAAAAATAATTATACGTTCTCCGAAAAGGTTATAAATTTTTTGAAGGGATAGTCATGAGCGTAACAATGCGTATTATACAACAATTTGATGTAATCAAAGAGGATGAATTTATGAATCTAGAAAAGAAATTTGCCGAATTGGAATATTCGCGACCAGATTATCCTAAAGGTAAACGGATGCAACCTATTTCGGCAGCAGAACCATGTAATACTATTATCTGGCAACATGAATTTTCAGATATAAATGAAGCTTATAAAATTTTAGATTTTTTTAAGGGAGATAAGTCTCATGAAAAATTATTGAAAGATCAGCTCCCATTTTTCAAAAAAGTTAAAATAGAGTTTTATAAAAACCTAGATTTCTAGCTTTGCTTTTTAACTAATTTTAAAGGTTAATTTAGAATAAGAGAAAAACTCCTGTAAAAATTAATATTGAAAATATAACAAATGGTGGAAAAGGTTAAAAAACTGGACAGAAGCTTAGGACTGTTGCATGCAACAGCTTCTAATATGGCGACAATGGTTGGTATAGGTCCCTTTATAACTATTCCACTTATTATATCGGCGATGGGTGGACCACAAGCTATGCTCGGATGGGTTGTCGGTGCATTAATTGCTATTTCGGATGGGCAGGTATGGGCTGAGTTAAGTACTTCTATCCATGGTGAAGGTGGCACTTATGTTTATCATCGCGAAGCATTTAAAAGATACTTTGGCAAATTAATTGCATTCTTATTTATATGGTCTTTCCTATTAAGCGGACCCTTCGAAATTGCTTCTGCATTTATTGGTATGATACATTATGTATCATTTATCTGGCCTTCATTAACAGAGACTCATATTAGGATATTAGCATTTGCTACCGGTTTAATTACTATAGTTCTACACTATAATAAAGTCAAAGTAGTAGGAACCGTTACAGTAATCTTATGGGTAATAATGCTTACAACCGTTGGTATCACGATCTTTGTTGGGGCTACTCATTTTCATCCTGACTTAGCATTTGCATTTCCTAAAGGATGGTTTTCTATTTCCTGGGGATTTGTAATGGGATTGGGAAGCGCTACTCTTATTGCAATGTATGATTTGCTGGGATATTACAACATATGTTATATGGAAGAGGAAGTTAAAAATCCAGGTTATGTTTTCCCGCGTGCAATATTATGGTCAACTATGGGTGTTACACTCATATATGCATTGATGAATTTTTCTGTTATTGGAATTATACCTTGGAGAGAAATTGAAAATACTACTCATATTGTCTCCGATTTATTTAATAATCTTTATGGGAATACTATTGCAGTTATAATTACTATTCTTGTAGTTTTTACAGCATATGGTTCTGCTTATTCTTTAATGATGAGTTATTCCAGATTGCCTTTTGCTGCCGCCCGTGATGGATTCTTTTTTAGCTGGCTGGAGACAATTCATCCTAAGAAGCATTTCCCTCATTATTCTCTACTCTTAGTTGGTGCGATAACCTGCTTTGCGAGCTTATTCAATTTGGATTTCGTGATTGCTGCAACTCTGGCTAGCAGAATATTGATCCAATTTTTAGGACAAATAATCGGGCTTACTGTTTTAAGAAAAACCAAACCAAATTTGAAGAGACCTTATAAAATGTGGTTATACCCCGTTCCGTCAATTATAGCATTTTGTGGATTCAGTTTTATTTTCATCAGTTCAGGATTAGAAGCAATTAGTTTAGGGCTTGTATGGCTGATTGCAGGAGTATTGGTTTTTTTATGGTGGGCCAAAGCAAATAAAGAATGGCCATTTGTATCAATCCAATTAATTGAAGAAAAGGTTAAGGAATCCAACAATGATTAAAAAATTACTTCTCGTCTTTCTTATCTCTGTATTCTTTTTATATGGTCAGGAAAGTACTTACATAAAAGCTAATAAAGATAAAATCATTATCGGAAATAAAAGTATTGAAAGAGTTATAGATACTCAAAATGAAGGAGTCTCTACCCATCAAATAAGAAATAAGAGTTCAGGAAGTAAATATGATGTAAACTCGGATGAATTTGCTCTTAGGATCGTATTTACATCTTGGGGACCGGCATATTCAAAAAAACAGAATGGGGAGAATCCAGTTCTTCTTACCTCAACTGATTTTCAATATAAAGGATATAAGATCCGAGATTTAAAAAATGATGGAAAAGAATTAATTCTGGGATATGTTTTTAATAATAACATGTCAGCTTTTGTAGTTAATGTTTTTTATGAGGTATATCCAAATGATTTTTATATGAGGAAATGGATAGAGGTATCAGATACAGCATATGGAACTCAATTTTTAGACAAAATTTTTCTTGAATCTCTGACCTTCAAGGATATTGAATTTTCCCATGGAAATTTCGGGCAGCCTGTCTTCAATAAAGATATCTTTCTAGGGGTTGAATATCCCACAACAGAAAATAATCTTGATTCGGGAAAAGTAATGGTAGGATATATTGTTGGTCAAAAGATAACAAGCACTGTATACAAAAGTCATACTTCTATTGTTGGGGTTGCTCCATCATCTGCGAAGCTTGAACAAACTTTTATGGATTATGTGGATCAATTAAAAGTTAAAGGAACTCGGCAGTTTTTATTATATAATACCTGGTATGATTTAAGATTTCCTTCCCTCGTTGAGAGTTCAGAAAATATAATGAATGAAAAGAATGTTTTGAACAGAATAGATTCATTTAAAAAATCTTTAAGCAATTCTAATAGTGAGCTCAATGCCTTTGTAATTGATATGGGATGGGATAAAATTACTGCTAAATGGGAAATTGATTCAACCAGATTTCCAAATGGTTTTTCCCGTCTTAAAAGTTCTCTTGACAGCATCCATACATCATTGGGTTTATGGGCTTCGCCATGGGGAGGTTATGAAGAAAGAACAGAACGCGTTAAATGGGCTTCTGAAAATGGTTATGAAACCTCAGGTGATTTTCTCTGTTTTGCCGGTACAAAATATAATAAAGCCATGAGCAGTGCAATGGTTAATTTTACAAAAAAATATCACATAGGATATTTTAAATGGGATGGACTTTCTATTGGCTGCAACGAGTTAAACCATGGACATCTTCCCGGACTTTATTCTCACGAAACAATAGTTTCAAATTTTATTGCAATGATGGATTCCGTAAGGAAAATTAATCCAGAAATATTTATCAATATCACTATCGGCACATGGCTCTCTCCGTGGTGGTTAAAGTATGCTGATTGTGTATGGATGCAAGGCGAGGATTATGGATATGCCGATAATGTTCCGTGTATAAATGATCGGGATAAAGCTATTACTTATAAGGACGGAGTGTTGTGGGATGACTTGAGAAATCAGCAGTTATTATTTCCGATGTCAAGTATGATGACTCACGGAATTATTAAAGGCAGCCTAAATTTATTGGGAGGTAAAAATGAAACCCTGGATTCTTTTAGCAATGAAGTGATGATGTATTTCGGAAGAGGAGTATCGATGTGGGAATTATATCTTACTCCCGATCTAGTTTCTGATGATGAATGGAAATCCATAACATCAACAATAAAATGGGCCAAGGCTAATAAAGATGTTCTTAAAAGATCTAAAATGATTTTAGGAGATCCGATAAAGCAGGAACCTTACGGATTTGTTCATTTAATAAAAGAGAAGGGGATCCTATTATTAAGAAATCCAAATGTGAATGGGCATGATGTTAAAATTAAGCTTACACCCGATCTTGGGGATATAAATCCATCAACAAGATATTTTATTAATGTGATTTATCCGTATAACATGATTCTTCCAGACCCTATCGCGATTAATGAAGATTTGACACTACATCTCGATGGGTATGAAATTTTAACAGCCGAATTAATCCCATTTGAAACTATTAATAAAAACCTACCGCTCGGGATAAAATATTCTATCGATAAAAATAATTTAAAGGTATATGACAAACCCGGCTCCAAACGTAAAATTATATCTATTAAAAAAGATGAAATTACTGAATTGAATTTTAGCGGGACAAATAAAAAAATAAATGTTGAAAAAAATTCTTTGATAATTAATAATAAAAACGAATTCCGGGCCACATCTAAAATAAAATTACCAGCAAATTATAAGAATGCAAGAATAGCATATTTGATTGAGGGTGTAGGCATTCTTCAAGGAGTTCCTTCTCCCAAGGTAGAAATAAGTGTAAACGGTATTAATAAAAATTCAACCATTAAACAGGAAAACGGCAAATGGTTCTGGATATTTGCGGATTTGGATTCTATGGAGAATGAGATATCCTGCAAGATATATTTAGATAATAAAGGTAAATGGAAAACCAGTGGATGGGTATTTGCAAATGAAGAGCTCTCAAGTAAAACTATTGAATCTAAATTATTGAATGACACTAATGAAGCACTGCCTGAAAAACCTTACGATGCAAATATTAATAAAGTAATTATTCCACTAAATAAGAAAAAATAATTCTCTAATAAGGAATAGTTTATGAACCTAAGTCATTTCGATATTGCTATAGTGATCATTTATCTCACACTAATATTTACTTCGGGTGTATTAGTAAAAAAATATATAAAAGGTATTGATGATTATCTTGTAGCAGGACGCTCTATGGGATTCCATCTTGGTTTAATTTCGATGATGTGTAGCGAAATTGGGATTATTACCTTTGTCTATTATGCCGAATTGGGATTTGATGCAGGGTTTGCAAGCCTAATTGCTGCCATTCCACCAGTTATTGCTCTTATAGTTTTAGGTAAAACAGGTTGGGTAATAAAACCTCTTCTCGAAATGAAAATAAAAACTATTCCCGAATTCTTTTCAATAAAATTCAATAAGGGCGTTCGTTTATATGTCGGGATTTTCATGGCTGTAGGAGGTATTCTTAATTTTGGAGTTTTTCCCGGAGTTGAATCAAGGTTCATTAATATTGTTACCGGTATTCCTCCAAATTCGATACTCCTAACAATGGTAATACTTTTAACAATTGTTCTTCTGTATACTCTTGTAGGTGGTATGGTTTCAGTACTTATTACTAATTACATTCAATATGCATTGTTAAGCATTGGAATGATATTAATAACTGTATTTGGTATTATAAAAGTTGATTGGGGTTCAATCTTACAATATGTTTCTTCTAATATGGGTGAAAAGGGGATGGATCCTTTTTTCCCAAATGCTTTTGGTGGTGATTTCGGGATAGGCTTTATAATATGGCAAGTACTTGAATGGACAGCGCTTTTAATTGGCTGGCAGGCAATTTCAATAAGATTATTTTCTTCAAAAGATACTGATACGGGTAAGAAAATTTATAGGTGGTCAGGGCTTATGTTTTTCTCTAGAGCAATACTGCCAATATTTTGGGGAATAATTGCTTTTGCATATTTCGGGCTACATGGGATTAAAGTATCCGGTATTGATTCACTTGGTAATCTTATTGTTGCAATTGTACCGAATGGTTTACTTGGATTAATGTTCGCTGCTTTACTTGCCGCATCAATGTCTACTTATTCAAGTTATCTTCTATCATGGAGTTCTGTAGTTTCGCAAGATATTATTGGTTCAATCATAAAATTTATTACAGGTAAAGAAACCAGTTCAAAAAGACAATTAGTGATAAGCAGAATAACAATGACCTTTGTAATGATTTTTATTATTTGGTTTTCATTGTTTTATGAAATGGGTGGGTATATTTATTTCTATTTGCAGATGACTGGAATGCTATTTATTCCCGGTGTATTAATAAGTGTTGTTCTAGGTATTTATTGGAAACACTCCAGATCATTGGGTGTTTATCTTTCTATGACCTTTGGTGCAATTCCCCCAGTAACTTATTTATTCTTGCCTCCAAATCTTCAAAATTCAATGGCTGCAGAATTGGGTTGGGGTGGATTTGTTTTAGCTCTTATAGGAATGATATTAGGTTCGTTAATTCAAAATAAAATTAATCCGAAACTAATTGAGGAGAAAATATAATGAGTTTTTGGAAAATATTCTGGTTGATTTCGGTTTTGTTTGCATTGATTTCATTTTTTTACATGTCCGTAAAAGCCTTGTATTACGGAATATTTGAATTGAAATATATGTTTAAAACTCTTGATGAAGAACAATTAGATGCTGGTGATGAAGAGAGAAATAAATAAACATGATTATTTATAAATATTGATGTAAAGAAAGGACAATGAGTGACATTGTGAAAATTAATGATGAACATTCAAAATTTTATTCTACGAAAGATTTTGATAAGATAAATAAAATTGATATGCATCTCCATATTAATACAAGTGAGCTATGGTTAATGGAGCAAGCTAAAAAAGATAAATTTAAAGTACTTACAATAAATGTTGACTATTCTGATTTTCCTCCTGTTGAAGAACAATTAAATATAGCCGCCTCCTTATCTAAGAAATACCCGGATATCCTGGCATTCGCATCCACATTTTACATGGAAGGCTGGGATGATCCGGGGTGGCAAAAAAAATCAATTAAATATATTGAACAGACAATTCAGATGGGTGCTTGTGCTGTAAAAGTCTGGAAAAATATAGGGATGGATTTTAGAGATAATGCCGGAAATTTAATAATGATAGATAATCCAAAACTTGATTCAATCTTTAAATATGTAAAGGGACTTAAGGTACCATTAATTGGGCACCTTGGTGAACCGAAAGATTGCTGGTTACCGACTGATAAAATGATTGTGAATTATTTAAGGGATTATTTTACTCAGCATCCTGAATATCATATGTATGCCCATCCTGAATTACCTTCGTATGAAGATCAAATTACTTGCAGGAACACTATGCTTGAAAAAAATATGGACATTGTTTTTGTGGGGGCTCATTTTGCCAGCCTGGAGTGGAGCGTTGATAGGCTTGCTGAATTTTTAGAAAGATTCCCCTTAGCCGTGGTAGATACCGCAGCTAGGATAGGTGAAATTCAGTATCAGACTATAAATAATAGAAGTAAAGTAAGAAACTTTTTTGTTAAGTATCAGGATCGGATAATGTATGCAACCGATACTTTTCAGGAACCGGATATGGATCAGCATATCTTTAAACAAGATGTTCACAATAAATGGATAAGTGATTGGCAGTTCTTTACAACTGATGATACCATGACGGTATCAGATCTAGATGATTCTTTTGAGGGATTAAAATTGCCCAAAAAAGTGATAGACAAAATTTATAAAACCAATGCAGAAAAAATTTTCATTAAGGCATGGAAATAATAAAAAAAATAATGACTTACTTATTAAAGGAGATTAAAATGCGCATAATTACATCTTTTCTAAGTTGTCTACTAATAATAATACTCTTCAATAATATTGTTTTGGCAGCAAACTCTAGTATAGAAGGGTATGTAAAGGATTCAAAGACAGGGGAATCACTCTTTGGCGCTAATGTTATATTAGTGGGAACAAGTATGGGTAGTGCTACAAATTCTGATGGAAAATATGTGATTCAGAATGTACCGCCGGGTTCTTATACCATTCGTGCAACATATATTGGGTACAGAACTCAGAACATGGAAATAGTTGTGAAAGAAAGAGCAAAAACAGAACTAGATTTTAATTTGGAATTAGTGGCGATTGAAGGGCAAACTGTGGAAGTTACAGCACAAGCCAGTGGTCAGAGACAAGCGATTAATCAGCAGCTATCATCCAATCAGATTATCAATGTGGTTTCGGCAGATAAAATTCAGGAACTACCTGATGCAAATGCAGCTGAATCAGTTGGAAGACTTCCCGGAATTATAGTTCTTCGAAGCGGAGGAGAAGGGGATGCTGTAGTAATTCGAGGTCTCCAGCCAAAATATAATAAGATTTTAATTGATGGAGTTCAAATGTCTTCTTCTAATCCTGATGACCGAGGATCAGATTTAAGTACAATCTCATCAAATATGCTTGATGGTATACAAGTTTCAAAGACAATAACAGCCGATATGGATGCCGATGTAATTGGCGGTACTGTTAACTTTAGTTTAAGAGAAGCAAGAGCCAATACAAGCGCTCTTCCACTTTTTAGTGCCCTTATTCAGGGAAGTTATAATAACCTATCAAATGCGTACAACAAATTTAATAACTATAAATATGTTTTAAGTGCTGAAAATAGATACATTAATGATCGTTTAGGAATTTTTGCACAGTTTGACATGGAAAGAAAAAATTTAACTTCAAACGAATTGGGAGCATCATATACACATGCAGGAATTAGTACTATAGATTATTATACTACTTCACTAGGTCTTTATTTTATTCCAAGAGATAGACAGAGATATAACGGGGCATTAGTAATGGACTATAAATTACCTGAGGGGAAAATTAAGTTTTCGAATTTTTTAAGTTCAGGAACGACAAATAGCCTGAACAGGTATGAAAATTTAGATATTCTTAATAATCAGCACCTCTGGCAATTATCAAGTTCAGAAAGTACATTGAATATTATTACTAATTCCATTGGACTTGAGCAGCAACTTCCTATCTTCCAGATGGATGCGAAATTATCAAATACCTATTCAGAGGTTAAGAATCCAAATGATTGGACAGTTAATTTTCTTCAAACTGATGCCGGCTTAGGCCAGTTCAACAACGTTGCAAATGTTAACCCTGAAAGCATCCCTAAAGCTGCAAACAATAATTTTGATCAAGCAATAACAAATGGTATTGTAACTGGGAATAGTTTTTCAAAAGAACAAGCAATAACTGCATCTCTGGATTTTAAGACAAATTTAAATTTTTCTAATTATATAAATGCAGATATAAAATTTGGGGGAAAATTCCGCTACCAAACAAGATTATATGAAAATGATTTATTTAATGGGGGTGGTTTACAATTCGGTGATGCAGCGTATATAAATGATTTGATTATTAGTTACTTCAATTTACCCGTACCAAGATACCATATATCGCTTCCATATTTTAATGATCCAAATTTCAGTTATGGTAAATTTTTAGATGGTAAATATAATATGGTTGGACCATTAAATTATGGCAAGCTATCTGAGTTGATTGATTTAATGAAAGCCCATATTCAGGATATAGTAAACTATCCTGGTGCTGCTCAAGTTTATGGACATAACAATTTTGAATCGACTTCACACAATTATTCGGGTATTGAGAGGCAGTCAGCATTTTATGTGATGTCTGTTGTTAATATTGGTCCGCAAATTACATTGATCCCCGGGGTTAGATATCAGGATCTTCAGACTTCATATAAAGGTATACGTGGTATAGAGAACAAACTCTCATACTTAAATTATGTTCATTATGATACCACCGTAACACAAAACCATGGTTATTGGCTACCCAATTTATCTTTAAGGGTCAAACCACTTTCCTGGTTTGATGTTCGTTTATCTTATACAAAAACCTTAGCATATCCGGATTTTATTGCTATGATACCAAGAATTGATGTTACTACTGGTAGTATTTCTTGGAATAACTTCCAATTAGTCCCTCAGCGTTCAACAAACTATGATCTTTATTTGTCTTTCTATAATAATACAATAGGCTTATTTACTGTTGGTGCATTTTTAAAACAGATTGATGATTTAATATATAGTTGGCAGTTCTATAAATCCGGTGCAGATGCCTTACCATATTTTCCTCCAAGTCTGATAACACCATCTACTAATCCTTCTGGAGTTTATGCTATAAATACGTATGTAAATAATTCAAAACGGATTGATGATTATGGGATGGAATTTGATTGGCAAACACACTTTTGGTATCTACCTGGACCTTTGTCTGGACTAGTATTTAATATAAATTACACTCACATTTTCTCAAAGGCACAATATCCTTATACATATATTAAATCGGTTAACCGTAGGACCGTCTATGTTGATACAACGTTTGAGGATAGGCTCTTAGATCAACCTGATGATATTGTTAATATATCACTCGGATTCGATTATAAAGATTTCTCTGTGAGAGTATCTATGCTTTACCAGACTGATATTTTCACCGGTGTAAATTTCTGGCCTCAATTAAGGTCCCATACTTCGGCATATAGACGTTGGGATTTAGCAGCAAAACAAAAATTACCCTGGTATGGACTAGAAGTTTTCGGCAATCTTAACAATATCAATGGAGCAAAAGATATTAGTGTAATTCAGGTTGGCGGTGTTCCGCTTTCCGAACAACAGTATGGGCTAACTGCCGATTTAGGTCTTAGATTGGAATTTTAGCTGAATTTAAATAGGCTAAAGTTGGGATTGTGAAATAAACAGAAATGAAATTGAAATTATTTAATACAAATAAAACATTAATTGAAATATGGAAAAGAGAGAATTAAAGGAGGTGAAAAATTTCTCTAATATTGTGAGGAAGGAGTGCCTTATATTTTTCGAAAATGGAATTACTAAAAAATTTATCTAAAAATCTCTAAATGGAAGGAGACATATTATGAAAAAAATATTCACAGAAATTATTGGTTTTGTGATAATATTTTTAATCTCATCCAGCTTTCTACAAGCTGCTGAAACTGATACGCTCAACATTTATGCATCTATTGCAAACTTGGAAACTGTAATTAATAATGATACCACATCTTCCGGTTTACAAGCTCACAAAGCTTATAAATTAGTCTCATTAGATACAACATATGTATTTCAAGGTCCTGTATCAGTCAAATCTGATTTTACGATTATTGGAGTTCTAGGTGCTGATGGCAGACCACCATGTGTGCAACCGCAAACTCTTCCAGATGGCTCACTCCCTATCCGTATGTTTTCATTAAATGGAGCCAACACAAAGGCAGTATTTAAGAATCTTTATCTTACGGGACGTTCAACAGATAATACCGTTGCTAGTGGAATTGATTTCGATAATGGTGCCGGTTCTATAATCCAGGTAGCAGCTGAAGGTATCAGACTTACCGTAGATAATGTAGTTTTTAGTGATTGGGCTACAAACAATATAGCCTATAGTGCAAACAATGTTTCAATATTTGTTACGAACTGCAAATTCAGAAATGCAACTAATTCTGAGGCATGGTACTCCGGTGAGGCATTAAGAAATACAAATAATACGGCTTCCAGTGACTCAATTGTTATGAAATATAACACTATGTTTTGCATAGCCTATTCATGTATGACTCCGGTTACAATTAATCCTGCTAAGTATCTCGAATTCAGCCATAACAACGTTATCTATACTTTTAAGAATCCATTCTGGATTTATAATATGACTGATGGTAAAATAAACGATAATCTGTTCTATGCTCCATTTTCAGGCGCAAGTTCTAAAACTGAACATTTTGGAATGTGGGATCAGTTGAGATCATTAGCTATTACAGGAGTGGTCGATTTCGATACTCTTTTAACTCCAATGGCCAGATGGTTAGATCCGGCAGATACTGCAAATCCTAATTTTATGTGGCTGGCTGAGGCAAAAAGAAATATTGAAGTAAAGAATAACGTTTGTTTCTGGCCCCAAGGAGTTACAGATCTTTGGACAGCATGGAATGATACTGCTCATGTAGATTCTGTCATAACCCCTGTATGGATGAACGATAGAACCTTGGGAATGTTTGCCGATGATGCCCATTGGCCGGGTTTGGACGCTTCTGGTAATCTTGATGTTGATCCTCAATTTGGAGCTTCAATAAATGATGTATTAAACAATAACACCGGATGTGGCAATGGATTCATCGACTATTTTAAAGTTCTTAGAAGTAATGAAGTTGGAACAGTCGCCAGGTACGGATATAAATATGAAACGGTACAAGGAAACTGGATTCCTGAGTGGCCTCTACCAGAATCTCAACTTATGCAATACACAAATACAGCATTAAAAAATGCTGGTACAGATGGTAAGGATATAG
>Ga0315555_1001950_pt1 | contig 14741 bp, 8 predicted proteins | sample SalMarSW160380MG_FD_202113 | JGI IMG/M metagenome (GOLD analysis project Ga0315555, IMG submission 202113) | Salt marsh sediment microbial communities from the Plum Island Ecosystem LTER, Massachusetts, United States - Salt Marsh Sediment SW1603-80 ... | reverse complement strand
ATTCGGCCCTCAACTACCTCAGTCCAGCCGAGTTCGAGAGGAGGTACCGTTTGCAGAGCCAAGTGGCCTGACCTGCCGCACAGTCGACCGTCCACCAAAGCGGGTCAACTCCACTCGCCCACAGACGTACGGGACAAGGCGCTTGTCGGCGGCCTACCAAGGGAGTTCTTCGATCGCGTCGCGTCTTCGTACGGCACAGATCCATCCGGCCTGGCCAGCCAATGGGCCTTCGAGCCGCACGTGGTAGAAGCCACGTTCAAGGCGATGGCCCATGAGGCAGGCCTGACTATTCTCCTCGATCACCCGCTAGCGGAGAAGAACGGCGTCGCCGTCAGGGATGGCCGCATCGCTTGGGTGACCACGGCCGACGGCAGTGCTTTCCGAGGAGCGGTGTACGTGGATGCATCCTACGAGGGCGACCTCATGGCCCAAACCGGCGTCGCGTATGGGTGGGGTCGCGAGTCGACCGCGGAGTACGGGGAGCCGCTGGCGGGAATCCGGCCGCTCCCTTCGGACGCATCACAGGTCGGGGTCCCTGGAACCGCTGGCGGATCGCCCCTCCCCGGCGTGTCGTCGGAGCCGCACGGGACTCCGGGAGAGGCGGATAGGTCGCTCCAAGCCTACGGATATCGCCCGTGCCTGTCGAAGGACCAGTCGAACCAGGTTCCCATCACGGCACCTGCCGGCTACGACCCCGGCAGGTACGAGTTGCTGCAGCGGCAGCTCGAGGCGCGCATCCGGGATGGCGCTGAGGCGCCTCAGCTGAGTTGGGTCCTGACGCTGTACCCCCTGCTGAACGACAAGGTCGACGTGAACAGCGACGACGTCGGGGGCAACGTGGGGTATCCAGAGGCTTCCTACGCCGATCGCGCCAAGATGGCCTCCTCCACCCAAACCTACGTTCAGGGCATGCTCTACTACCTGAGCCAGGACCCCCATGTCCCCCTTGAGATCCGCGGCGCCCTGCAGGGCTATGGCTACTGCGCGGACGAATTCACCAGCAGCGGCAACTGGCCGCCGCTGCTATATGTGCGCGAGGCGAGACGTCTCGTCGGCCAGCACGTCCTGACCCAAAGCGACGTGCAGACAAGTGTCACGAAGGCCGACTCGATCGGGCTCGGCCACTACCGCATCGACAGCCACCCCGCGCGACGACTGTTGTCGAGCGACGGGTATGCATACGGCGAAGGAGCGCTGAATGCGCCCGTCCAGCCCTACCAGATCCCATTCGGGAGCCTGCTCCCCGCATCGTGGTCCGTCTCGAACCTGATCGTCACGGTGGACGTTTCAGCCAGCCACGTGGCCTGGGCGACGCTTCGAATGGAGCCCCAGTTCATGATCATGGGACAGGCTGGCGGGACCGCCGCAGCCATGGCCTTGGAATCCGGGGGTGACTTGCGATCTGTCGACGTGGCAGTGCTCCAAGACAAGCTCCGGGCCACGGGCGCAGTGCTGTCCATGCAGCCGGTGCGTCTGACTCTTGCGCCGCTCGAAGACGCATGGATTGCCGGGGTTGCGAGCAAGGTGAAGGTCGAAGCGATCGACCCCGAGGGGCATCCAATATCGGGCTACAGGGGTAGCGTAACCTTCACCTCTACGGATGTCTCCGCGCAGTTGCCTCCCGACTACACGTTCACCGCTGCGGATGCTGGGAGCCACACGTTTGATGTGACATTCTGGGCGGCGGGCACCCAGGCGCTGCGCGTCAGAGACACGGCGCTACCATCGCTGACAGCTCGCCTTTCAGCAATCCAGGTAGCTCGGGGCTGACCGTCCCGCGGTTGCCGGTTGCCAAGACCGGGCTCTTCCGGAGCGGCTGGCTAGGGCGGGCCCACAGCGGCGCATCCTTGACCTGCCTCGCCATCGGCGAGGACGAAGTGCACGAGCCGCAAACCTTCAGATTTCGGGACTGCTTTCGTCTGATACCCCAGCGCGAGCATGTCGTCCAGGATCTTCCAAACCCCTGCGGGGGTTGAACCATTCCACTGGTAGTTCATCGCGACCCAAACCGAATTCGGGCAACTCACCGCGACATCAGCCACGGTAGACGTAACAAGCTGGCGGCTCGTCCGACGCAGGTAGTAGTCCGTCTCATACCACGTTGAGGCAGGGTAGAAGACAATCGCATCCCCATCATGCGAGTTCCTGACGATCACTGCCACCATGTTGCGGGCATCGTCCTTCGGATGGCCCGTGTACCACGAAACACCGGCAAGAGTGTTGATCGCCAAGACTGCCGCGAAAGCAACGGCCGCGACCGTGCGCGGGCGCAGGCTCAGGACTCCGACCGAGCACACGATAGCAAGCCCTGGCAATGTGAAGAGTAGGTACCGCGTCACTAGGGCGGGCTTGACGAACGATACTACGACCAGAGCGACCATCGGGAGGACCGCCATAGCCAGCGGCAGCGCCAGCGATCGACGACCCCGAGCGACCAGCCACAGCCCGCGCACCACCAGTCCTGCAGCCGTTAGCAGCACCGGCCAGCTCCCTCCCGCCAGGCCCAGGAAAGTCCACGTAACGCCGTTGAGACTGATCGCGGCAATCCATCCCGGCGTGCCGTGGAACAAGCCGTAGACCAGTAGGGGGGTCGCGAGCACGCTTGAGCCCAGGCCCACCGTAATTGCTGCGCGCTTGGACTTCGTGAAGAGCCAGAGGATCTCAGTCGCTATGACGAAGCCGGTGAACAAGTGGCTGTAGAGAGCCAGTACGCCCATGCAGACAAAGGCCGCGAGGCGCAGACGCGATTCCGGCTTGTCAACCACGAGAATGACCGCGAGCATCGAGGCCGTGACCATGAACAGCGCGAGCGCGTATGGCCTTGCCTCTTGCGCATAGTTCAGGTATTGCTCCGAGCTGATCAGCAGCGCGGCCGCCCCTGCGGCCACAGCACGCCCCTCGATGCGGCAGGCCACGACATAGAGCGTCGCGGCACTCGCCGCCGCGAACACGGCCGAAGGCGCGCGGAGCAAGCCTTCTCCGAGGCCGACGAGTTGAGCCCAGAAGGACAGAAGGAAGTAGTACAGGCCATCGTTGGCGTCCCAGCCCGGCACCGTCTGGAGAACGCCCACCGGGCCCTGACGAGCGAACCAGGCCGTCACGGCTTCGTCGTGCCAGAAGCTCTTGGCTCCGATGCGATAGGCCCCGAGCGCCAGCGCACTGGCGAAGACCACCGCTGGTGGCGCCCAGTGCCAGGCGACCGCCCACCTCGGGGCTGCAAGCCGAGAGACCGAGCGCAACTCTTCCTCCTCGCGGGCAGGTCTTGACGCGTTGCTATCCCGCCCGGCGGCCGATTCTACTCGATCGCGTCGAGCAGACGCGGCGACAGCAGGCCGCACGTCGGCACGGCAGCGGATACGTTGAGCTTGCAGTACCCAGCCGTGACCTAGGTACGGGTGGAGGGCAGGGCCTCCGGTCGATGCCCAAGCGGCAAATGGGCCGATACAATCCCCATATGGACAGACTCGTTCAATTCGTGCGCCCGCCGGGCATGAGTTCAACAGCACTAGCCCTGATCCTGGGAATTGCACTCATTGCCGCCGCAGCGCCCATCGCCACTGCCGCCTCCACCACCCTGTATGTCGACGGCAAGACAGGCGCCGACAGCAACACCGGCACGTCGCCATCGTCCGCCTTCAAGACGATCAACCGTGCCGCGAGCGAAATCCCCTCCGGGGCCGCCGCCGCGGGCTGGAAGGTGGTAGTGAAGGGCTACACGGACTACATCTACAGGGAGCGCCCCATCCCGCCGGGCTGGGACCGCCAGGGCACCGCGGCCGCAAACGTCGTGTTCGAGGCTGACGGATACGTGGCCGGTGGAACGGGGTATGTGAAGCCCATCGTGTCGGGGAGCGAGCTGGCGCCTGCCTCCGGGCAGAGCTGGCAATCGACCACGACCGCCGGGGTCTGGCGCACTCCGTGGGCGATCAAGCCGGTTGACTACGGGAAGGCCTGGGGCCCTCGCGGAAACGCGATCTTCGAGGACGGCACCAAGTGGCTATGGGCGTACTCGAGCCTGAGCAACCTTGCCGCTGCCGCCTCCAAGGGCAGCGGCGGCTTCTGGTGGGATTCGACCAACAAGATGCTATATGTCAGTGGGGTGAGCAGCACGGGCCCCTCCGGCGCCAACCCTGCCGGCCATTCCATCGACATCATCGTGCGCGATGGCTTCTACCTCAATGGCTCGTCCGGCGTTCGATACGTGACGGTGCGCGGGTTCGTCGTGGAGCATGCGGCGAACGGGATCGCCTTCAGCATGGGCGCGGACTACGGAACTGCGGCCGACAACGACGTCAACGCCAATCTGTACATGGGTATCCAGACCGTCGGATGGCAGACGTCATCTGGCCCAGACCCGTCAATTGGAAACCAGATACTGAGAAACACTGGCTCGTACAACACGCTCCAGATGATCAAGGCGGACGAGGGGACGCAATCCTCCACGTTCTGCGGGAACGAGGCGAGCCACAATGGTCTCCAGGGCATCAAGATCCAAGGGCCGCCGGTCGGCAGCAACTACAAGGGCACGACCACCGGCAACACCATCTGCGACAACCTTCTCTTCTCGCAGAACTACAACCCGACCGGCTCCGAGTACAACAACGCCTCGGGCTTGACGATCGCCAATGGAGCGCTGCAGACCACCGTTACCGGCAACTCGGCCTGGAGCAACGATGTAGGTATTCTCATCAGTCAGGAGGACGGAGCCCGACCGGCGATAGAAGGCGTGACCATGAGCGGGAACCGCCTGTGGTCGAACAGGCGGTTCGGGCTGTACTTCTTCGACGGCTACTACGGCAATGGGAGCGGACACGCCACGTCCAGCCGCGACGCAATGTGGGGGAATGGGATCGGCGTCATGGTGGATCGCGGCAGCAAGAACAAGGTGCTCGAACTCGACACGGTCCACGGCAACTCGTCCGATGGCATCCGGGTGGGCGGGTCCAACCTGGCCGCCGCTTCCCTCACCGTCAAGCGAAGCCTCGTCACCGACAACGGCGGCTACGGCATATGGGTCCTGTCGGGCAACGGGAACAGCGCGGCCCTCTCATACGACGGCTTCTCGGTCAACACGCTTGGCGATTTCCGGGGTTCTGTGTCGAAGAGTAACGTGAACGGCCACGTGGCGGGCTATCTCTCGATCGACCCCGAGAACCCGGACTTCATCACCATCGGGTCTGATTCCTACCAGTACACGGCGGGGCCGGGCGCGACCCCGATCGGCGCCTACTGGTCAGACAAGACGCTTCCTGCGGCGGAAGGTTCCACATTCTTCGGGCTTACGCCCTCGCGAGTGCTGGACACAGGCCAGGACATCCAGGTCAGCTCGCCGCTCAAGGCCCTCCACGCAGTGACGTTCAACGTTACCGATCGCTTCCCCGGCGACGCGGATCGGAACGTCCCTGCCAACGCAACGGCGGTCACCGGTGTCCTGTCGGTGTGGCACGCCACAGTCCTCGGGTATCTGGCCTTGACCCCTGATCCGATCGACGTGCCCGTGACGTCGACCCTGAACTTCCCGGTCAATGATGCGCGGTCAACCGGCGTCACGGTCCCTCTCGGCCCCGGCGGCACGCTGAGCGTCACATACGGCGGCACTACCACTGGAACGGCGGACGTGAGCCTGGACATCACAGGCTACTTCATCGGCGGGTCATCGGGATCGACCTACTTCGCCCTGACGCCGAACCGCATTCTGGATTCCAGGAAGAGCATCGGAAGTATGGAGGACGGACTTACCACCGGCGTCCATCGCACCTTCCAGGTCGTCGATCTCTATCCAGCCGACGCCACCATCAACGTGCCCTCGAGCGCCGTCGCGGTGACCGGGAACCTCACCGTGACCAGGCAGACGCATCCTGGCCTCCTGGCGCTCGGACCCGACCCGATCGACGCGCCGACCACGGCCTCGCTGTACTTCCCAGTCGGAGACAACAGGGCCGCCGGGTTGACCATCAAGCTGGGCTCGGATGGCACTCTCTCGGTGGTATACATAGCCAAGGCCGGCTCCCCCGCAAGCGCGACGGCGCAGGTGGTATTCGATGTTACCGGCTACTTCGCCCCGTCCTCGTCCGGCGCCGTGTGGGTCCCGGTGACGCCCAACAGGATCGTGGATTCGCGCAAGAGCATCGGCGTAGGGTCGATCCTGGTTTGCGTCAAGTCCGCCTCGTTCTCTGCGGTGGAGCGCTCCAACGACCCAGCCAAGAACGTACCGCCCACAGCCGTGGGCGTGACCGGCACGCTGACGGTCACGCGGCAGACGACCGCCGGCTACCTGGCCCTGACGACGGCTCGCCGCGACGTCCCGATCACTTCCACGCTCAACTTCCCTTACGGGGACAACCGAGCGACCGGCGTGACTGTGCCACTCGGATCTGGCGGCGTGCTCTGGGTCTCGTTTGGCGGCTGCAGATACGCCAAGACTCATGTCGTCTTCGACGTAAGCGGCTACTTCACACGTTGAGCGCGGCTTAACGCGATGCCTCGACGACCCCTGGGCTGGATCGTCTGAGGTGGGCCAAGGTCAACGACCCCAACAAGGCGAGGGCAGCCAGCCCGCCTATGCCCATTGAAGCCGCCGCACCGGGCGCGCCCGCGCGTGGTGTGATCACCAATTCGGCGCAGGCCGCCAGCGCGGCAGCAACCACGAGGCATGCTGCCGGAGTCATCGAGCGCCCGATGCCCATCCACCATTGGCTGAGGACCGAATAGAGACTCACGATGCCCATGGCCGGTGCGATCAGGACAAGCAGACCCGATGCATGCTTGTAGCCGGCGGGGAAGAAGAACGATACCAGCGGCCCTGCCAGTAGAGCATACGCAAGCACGGCCGCGACCGACACGACCAACGTGACGCTCAGGGCCTCTTCGAGCATCCTCGCTCGGGCCTTCTCGGAGGCGGATGCCACCCTGGGAAGCAGTATCAGTGTGATGGCGAATGGGACCAGCTGCATGGGCATTGCGAGCGACCGCGCGGCGCCGTAGTCCGCGAGCTGGGCCGGCGCGAATGCTCGTACGAAGTACACGTCGAGCCCCTGGATCGCCGCGTACGCAAGACCCGAAACCAGCGCCGGGACGGAGAACCGCGTCAGGGCCCGAACCGCTTGCAGGGTCGGCCGCGAGCCGTTCAGCAACACGTCCTGCAGCGGGTGTCGCTTCAGCTCGATGACCACGATAGGCGCAAGGTAGAGCAGCGAGTAGGCAGCGACGGCCAGCTCAACCGAAGCGAATCCCAACGCCGCCGCCACCAGTAGCACGATCAACTGGCCCGCGTTGGCCGAGATGCGGTACAGCATGAGCGTCCCGAACCAGCCCAGCCCACGCAGCAACGCGAAGTAGTACGCGTCGATGGTCAGCCCGACGATCACAAGGATCATCGGGCCGACAGGGGCAGATGACTGGACCGAGAGAACGCACCCGGCGATGATCGAGAGAGTGAGGAGCGGCATGCCGCCCAGCACCGCCGCGCCGGTCCAGTGCGATCGCTCGCCTGGGTAGGCGGAAATGAATCGCGTGAGGCCTGTTGGGAAACCCGCGAGCACCAGCTCCCCCGCGGCGAAGCCCGTGTTCACGAAGAAGTAGACGAGCGCGAAGTCGGAGCGGCTGGTTACCCTGGCGAGCGCTAGCGGAAACAGGAAGCCGAGGCCGCGAGCTACGACGTTGCCGACGAAGACCACCATCACGCCGGACAGGAAGCCCGAGCCCATGCCTCTCGCGTCAGAGATGGGCATGGCGGCGTCCACCTCGCCCGACGGAGTGCCCTCTGTGACGATCAAGACCCGACCTCAATTAGGAGAGGCACCGCGCGGATCCGAGCAGACCCTCGGAACACTCCCACCTATCCCACCCTCCTTCGACGCTAGAGGCCACTGGGCGCTGCCAGTCGTGCGTTGAGCGACCCGGCCATGCCATGATCGACGCGCAGGAACGTAAGATTACCGGACACAAGCCGATAGCCCCGGGCGGAGCACCCGGTGGCCAGCGCATGTCGATGATGCGTCGCCGTGCTGTTGGGTGGCTCACATTGTGGGGCTGGTACTACCGGCGGCCTGCCTCGCCGACGAGGAGCTGCCGGCATGCGAGGTGCTGCGGGCCAGATACCCAGGTAAGGAGAGAAGACTTTGACGACCGAGCCCGTGTCTGGCGCGGCGAGATCGCCCAGGCTTCGTCCGGGTTTGGTGATCGCGTGGATGCCGAGTTCGCAGCGCTCGGCGACTCTCGCGCGGCGACTCGGCTTCGATCTAGTGCTGCTGCGACGGGTCGGCTTTCGGCGCCCCTGGACAGCCCCCTTCGTCTACCCCGTGCTCATGCTGCGAACAGCCCTGACGATCGTACGCCGCCGTCCGAGGGCCATTCTTGTCGTTGCGCCACCCGTCGTAGCGCCACTGCTGGTTCTCCCGGTGGCGCGCCTGACGCGCGCGAGAGTCGGCATTGACATCCACTCGGGGGCCTTCCTGGACCGACGCTGGCGATGGTCGCTTCGTATTCTCCGCTACCTGGGACGCCGGGCTGACGCATGCGTGGTGACCCTGCCGTCGCTCTCGCGTCAGATGGAGGGCGCGGATCGGATGATCGTCCTGCCTGACCCACTGCCCGAGCTTGCCGACTCCGCGGAGCCGGTTCCGGTTCGCGCGCGCCCTGCACGCGATCGAGCGACGCCGACGGTCGTGGCAGTCGCCGGCTGGGGTGACGATGAGCCTCTGGCCGAGCTTGCAGAGGCCGCCAGGGGCCAGCCGTGGAATCTGCTTATCACGGGTAATCCTCGCCGCAAACTGAGCCTTCCGCCGAACGTGATCTTGACGGGTCTTCTTGCGCCGGAAGCGTACGCGAATGCACTGAGACGCGCAGACGCCGTGGCTGTGCTCACCACGCGCCCTGACACCCTGCTGTCCGGCGCCTGGGAGAGCGTCGCGCTGCACAAGGCTATCGTCCTATCGGACACGGCCGCTCTGCGCACGGCTTTCGCCGACGCGGCAATCTACGCTGGACCGACGGCCGCATGCATGGCGGCCGCCATATCGGAGGCGCTCGCAAACCGTCGCCTGCTCGAGGCCCGCGCGTCTCGGCTGGCGGGTCGCCTCGTGGCGGAATCGGGCGAGCAGGTTTCGCTGCTCCTCGCGGCCTTATCTCCGCAGGAGCAGCCCTGAGGCCGTCATCCAGGAAGTCGCGCAGCATTGACGTGGGCGCTCCGCTATCCTGGGGCCGGCCCCAAAGGAGTCGAGCAAAGTGCTTCCGAGAACCTTGACCCCGTCCGGCAGGCGCCTGTTCGCCCTGCTCGGCGCAAGCCTCCTAGCCGTTGCCGCTTGCGGCGGCGCTACGCCCATGCCGACGAGCGCGCCTCCGGCCACGGCGTCGCCTTCGCCAACAGATACGCCCACTCCCCAGGGCCTGTCAGCGCAGCCGGACCAAACGGGCCTGCCCGTCGGCTGGGCCTACTCCGACTTGGACGGCGTCGCTGCCCCGTCAGAACTCGCCCACCGGCTTTCGGTGGCAATCATGGTCGACGACAACAAGGTCGCTCGACCACAGTCGGGTTTCAGCTCAGCCTCGATCGTGTATCAGGCACCAGCCGACGGGGGCGAAGACCGCTACATGCTCGTCTTCCAGGAGGGCACCGGTTCGGACATCGGGCCGGTCCGCAGCGCGCGGCCCTATTACGTCTACTGGGCCGCCGAGTACAAGGCCAGTTTTGGGCACTACGGCGGCGACAACCAAACTCTCTACCAGGTGATCCCGGCCATGTCGAGCGCCATCTATGACATGGATGCCCTGGGTGGCAAGTCGTGCCCCTACCACCGAATCTCAAGCCGGGCAATGCCCCACAACGCCTACACCAACACCGCTGCCCAGATCTCCTGCGCGGCCAAGTACGGGTACCCAGATACTTATCAAGGCCCAGCGCTCCGACCGTTCACCGAAGACACTCCGCCTTCGGAGCGCCCTGAATCCCAGACGATCACGGTCCCCTACCCCACCGGAACAGTGGTCTACGAGTTCGACGCCGCCAGGGATGCCTACCGCCGCAGCGTGGCCGGCCACCCCCAGATCGATCAGGCCAACAACCAGCCTGTCTACGCTCGGAATGTCGTCGTGATGTTCCAGGCAGTCTCGTACTACGCTGAGCCGGGTCACGACTCAAGGCCGATCGTGGCCAATGTGGGATCGGGTAAGGCCTTCCTTTTCAAGGAGGGCGTGGCCACAGTCGGCACGTGGAAGAAGGCGAGCAACAGCGCCGTCACCCGTTTCTACGATGAAACTGGCAACGAGGTCCAGCTGGTCCGCGGGCTGATCTTCATTCAAGCCGTGCCTACGAGCATGAAGGTCGCCTACGTGTGACAGGCAGGGTATCTACGGCCAGACACTTGTTCGTCGCCGGTCCTGTCCGTCGTCTCGTCAATCTGGCCGCAGGTGACCCCCACGACGTCAGTCCCGTCGCAGCGACGACGGTGGGCGGCTTGCTGCTTCTCCTGTGCGCGGATGCGCTGGTGGTTGGAGCTCCACCAAGCCTCGCGCTCCTGGTCCTCACCGCTCTGGCAACTGCCGCTTTGGCCCTGGACAAGGATTTGGGGCCCCTGCCGGCATCCTTGGCGGTGGTCATCGCACTCCCGTTCGGCAGAGGGGCGGACGTCGTCAACCTTACCATTGGCGATCTTCCGATCCGTCCGCAGGATGTCTCGATCCTGATCGGGATCCTGGGGAGCCTGACGATGCTCCGCCGTCCCCGCAGAGAAGATCGCCTGCCCCTTGTCCTGATCGGCGCGTTCCTGGCAGTTGGCCTTCTCGCTGTACCAGTCGGCCTGGCCTTCCACAGCCAGGCCCGGGACCTGCTGCGGGACGTCAAGTGGTGGAGTCTCTATGGCGCCCTGGGCCTCGCGTTGGTGACTCGTGTGCCGCCAAGGTCGATCCTCAGAGGCGTCCTGCTAGGGGCCACTCTCGTCGCCTTGACCACGATCGTGGCGTCAGCCCTGCCCGCGTTCCAGGGCGGGCTTAAGGATCAGGCGCTCGTCTACGACCACGGCACGCTGCGCATGCAGTTTGGCAACACGATCTTCCTGTTGCCCGCCATCGCCTACGCCACGTGGCGAACGATCGGAGACCGAGGCTGGCTTTGGCCCGCCTGGCTGGCCCTTCCCGCGATCGCTCTGGTGCTGTCGCTCACTCGCATGTCGCTGTTGGCGGCAGCTGCAGTCATGGCCCTGGTTTGCGCGGCCGCAATCGCCGGCCCCGATCATCGTCCGCCGGCGACCGCATTGCGCCGCTCGTTCGTAGTTGCCGCCGTGGCAGCCCTGGGGCTGCTGTTCGGAATCGGGCTGAATCTCGCGGGGACGCCCACTGCCACCGCGATTGGCAACGAGGACCCAGTGGAGAGGATCATCTTCATCAGCGACGACTCCGATCTGAGTACCACGACTTCAGCCGAGTCTGGACGGTTCACTGCCTACCGCAACGCTGTCGCCCTCATCGCAGATTCGCCGATTCTCGGACGCGGGATGGGCTCGCTCGTTCCCGTTCCATATGCGTACAGTGAGGCTCGTGCCAGCACGCTCGGCATGCAACCAGGCGTGGACAACGCATTCCTGACGATCGCCCTGAAGGCGGGCGCAGTTGGCTGCCTCGTCTTCGCGAGCCTGCTCGCGTGGGTGGTCCTCGCCCCGATCCGAAACGTCAAGTTCAGATCGTGGTTTCTCCCCCTCTGGCTCGCGATCATCGCCCTCATGGTCACTCAGTCGTTCGCCGTCGCTTCGTTCGGACCGTTCGGCCTGGCGATGCTGGCCGCGCTTGCCGCCCACGAGTCGTCTCTCGAGCCCCTCGCCTCACCATTCCGAGGCCCGGTCGCGGACTCTGGCGCCTGATCACCGCGGGTCACCCTGTGCGCCTCGAGCCCCCCAGATCGCTTCACGCCAATCGATCGGTAAGGGAGGCCGCGATCTCGGCGCCTCTCGCCCGCAGGACGGAGACGCGGGCGGCCACTCGCTGGCGCTCCACATCCGACTCTGCAACGGCCAGCGTCGCCGCCAGGCGGTCGGCCGTTACTTCCGCCAGCGGCACGACGCACGACGTCGCGTCAAGTTCAGCCGCGACCGAGAACACCTTGTCGTCGTACCCGACGGCGACGAAAGGTCGGCCGGCGATCGCAGCCAGGAGCATGCCGTGGAGCCGAACGCTGACGACGGCGGAGGCACCTGCCAGACGGCAGAGGCCCGCGTAGGGATCGGCGCTCAGCGCTTCGAACGAGGTGCGGACAGCGCCAAGCTTCGCTGCCGTGTCCACTATGGCCGAAGCGAAGGCCCCATCTCGCTCCCCGGCGAATGTGTAGACGGTCGCCGGACGCCGGTCTGCCGCGATGAGGCCCGCCAGGGCTTCGCTGAGCTGGTCCGCAAGTGAGCTTCGCTCGCGGGTAGGCGCGCGGACCACGACCGCGAGGCGATCGCCCGGCAGGGTCGCAGCCGGCGGATCGAGGAACAGCGCGGGATCCGGCATGACGCCGTCGACGCGCCCTCCAATGGCCAGCGCCAGGGCCGCCGAGCTCTCGTCCCGGACAAGAACCGTGTTTGAGACACGGAGCGCGAGACCCGCGAGCCATCGGAACACCCGATGCCGAAGAGGCCCTACTCCAACGCCTACCCAGACCACGCGCTTGCCCATCAGTCTGCCTAGGCAAGCCCAGGCAAGGTACCGGGGCACGACCGGAGCGTAGTGATCATTGAGCAGGCCGCCGCCGCTCACCAGGACAACTCTGGAACGCGCAATCGCCCTGATGCTACGGGGACCCGGCAGGAGTCGCCGGCCTACGATCCTCTGAGCCAAGGGGAAAGCCGGGATCGGCGCCCGGTTGCCGCCGAGGACGCAGACCACCCGCACCGGGGTCTGCGCCAGCAGGACCTCCATCCCCGCCAGGATCGCCTCGTCTCCGAGGTTCCCGAACCCCTGGTAGCCAACCGCCACGGCCGGCCAGCTCTTGGCTTTCACGACTCCGGCTTCTCCCGGCGCACTAGGTCGGCGGGCGCAAGACAGCAGCCTTCACGCCCCTTGTCGCCCCCCCCGAGATACGCAGTCCCAGCCGCTGCGGCGGGCATGGCGTATCGCGGCGCCAAGTATGATAGGTTCGGCGATGCTAGGGGCCGACCGTACCTATCTGCTGTCATCGGTTTGTCGAGCTACCGGCTACCATGCGATCGTCGGCCGGCTCGCTCGGCCTCATGGCGACGGCACTGGCCCCTCATGGGGGGAGCGCAAGCGAGGCCAGCAGACGCGAGATGACACTCCCAAGCACGGGCGGATCGCCACCCAGCCACCGACGAGGTTCCCGCGGCTACGACCGGGTTTTGGTGGCCGTGTACGAGGACTATGCGCGCGACTCTCGCGTCCGAAGACACGTCCGGGCGCTGGTGGCAGCCGGGTACCGCGTGGATGTGTTCGCGCTTGGGGGGGCAGAGGCGCAAACTGCGGCCATCGGCGACGGCGTCAGACTACACGCCCTCGGCCGGCGCAAGTACCGCGGCGGGAGCCGGCTCGCCTATGCGGCGGCGTACGCAGCCTTCTCCGTGCGTTTGGCGGCCGGTCTTCTGGCAGCGCGACCCGGTGGAAGAACCCTCATCTGGGTGAACAACCCACCAGACGCGCTAGTACTCGCGGCAATCCCGACCCGGCCGTTGAGGACGACGCTGGTCCTAGACGTCCACGACATGACCAGCGATCTCTTCGCCGCCAAGTTCAGGCGGTGTGGCCTCTTGGGGCGAATGGTCCGCGGAACTGAGAGGCTAGCCTACCGTCTGGTGGACGGAATCATCACGGTGAATGAGTCCTATGTCGAGCGGCTGTGCGCGCAGGTCCCCGGCAAGCCAGTAGCGGTAGTCCTGAATGTGCCTGACTTCGCGCACTGGATCGATATCGGCGACCGGCGCCTAGAGACGGACGTCGATGCGTCGACCGACGGGCTGGTCGTCGGCCATCACGGCACGATCGTGGAACGATTCGGGTCCGACATCGCCGTCAGGGCGGTCGGGCTTCTGCGCGCCCGAGGAGTGACGGTTCGGCTGAGGATCCTCGGCGACGGCGACTTCGCCTCAGGACTGGAACGACTCATCCATGCCGAAGGACTCGACGAATCGATTGCCTTCGATCGACGCGCCTTTCGGCCCGAAGAAGTTGAGGAGTTCAGCCGATCGATCGACGTGGGGGTGGCTCCCTACAGGCCCTCGATCTTCATCGACAGGGCACTGCCCGTGAAGGTCCTCGAGTACGTCGCGCTCGGTGTCCCGGTGATCGCCACGTCGACCGAACCCCTGCGAAGACATGTGGATGAGGGCGCGATCCTCTATCTCCGTGAGGCGAGCCCCGAGGCCGTGGCCGAGGCCATCACCCTCATGCTGGATCATGACCGACGGCGCGCCTATGCCACGGCGGGCCGAGCGACCGCTAGGCGACTTGCCTGGTCGCTGGAGCGAGACAAGCTCATGCTGTGGATCGAACGCCTAGCGGACAGGCGAAATCGGCACTGAGGCTCCGGCGCAACGCTTCCGGACGCGTGATCGCCCTACTGCATGACCAGGCCGCCGTCGACCGCCAGCACGTGGCCGGTGATGTAGGAAGCCTCGTCCGAGGCCAGGAACGCCACGGCGCAGGCGATCTCCTGGATCGTGCCGAAACGGCCCAGCGGCGTGTTGCCCTTGAGGCTCTCCATGAGCGCCTCCGGCAGGTCCTTGGTCAGCTCGGTGATGATGAAGCCGGGCGCGACGGCG
>Ga0315555_1001948_pt1 | contig 14770 bp, 14 predicted proteins | sample SalMarSW160380MG_FD_202113 | JGI IMG/M metagenome (GOLD analysis project Ga0315555, IMG submission 202113) | Salt marsh sediment microbial communities from the Plum Island Ecosystem LTER, Massachusetts, United States - Salt Marsh Sediment SW1603-80 ... | reverse complement strand
TTACTTTTTTTGTTTATCACTACCACAATGTTCGCACAGGAGCTGTTCCGATTTCAATACAGAACAGGACAGCAGTTTTATCAGGCAGAGAAACAGGCGCGTCGAAATTATAATACTCAATAAATAGGTTCGTAAAAGTGGCGTCTGTTCTAGGACAGGATGTATCCTTGACAGGATGTATCCCTGGCGGAACCGAGTATCAAAAAGTAACTTGGTAGAAGCTACATAGAAGAAACAGCTCACAGAAAATACATTCGGGAGTTAGCAATGCCTATGATGGTGAGTGTTTCCGGTATCCGCGGTATTGTGGGAAAAGACCTTACTCCTCCCACAATAGTTTCTTATATCAGCGGATTTGCGCACATAGTGCGCGAGGAATACAAAAAAAAAGATAATGCGGCTGGAAGACCCACGGTGCTTATAGGCCGCGATACCCGGCCGAGCGGTGAATATATACATAAGCTTGCAGAGGGGACTCTCAATGCGCTCGGTTTCGACACGATTGATATCGGTATTGCAACCACGCCTACTGTTCTTCTCGCAACTAAAAAACTTCGCTGTACAGGCGGGATTGCAATTACCGCAAGTCACAACCCGTCAGAGTGGAACGCATTCAAGTTCTGCGATGCCCGCGGTCTCTTTTTTACGAACGACAGGATCAATAAAATCGATCAGCATGTTAAAAAAGCTGCGGTTTCAAAGAATAAATGGAGTAATTATGCGCATACCGGGCATTCTCGCTCTGAAAAAGGGGCCTCAGCACTGCATATACAGGAGGTCTTGAACCACATCGATGTTAATTCTATCCGAAAAAAGAAATTCAGGGTTGCAGTCGACCCTGCAGGCGGAACCGGCTGTATGATAGACAGAGAATTTCTCGAAGCGCTTGGATGCACGGTTATTGGTGTTTACGATCATCCTGAGCCTGAATTCCCCAGAAAACCAGAACCTGTACCCCAAAATTTGAGTGCGCTCGAAAAACTCGTGAAAACAAAAAATGCAGATATAGGTTTCGCCCAGGACCCGGACGGCGACCGGCTGTCTATTGTATCTGATGAAGGTATTGCTCTCGGTGAAGAATATACGCTCGTTCTTGCAGGTGAGGCATTTTTGAGAAGAGAAACCACTGAAATCGTGTGCAACCTTTCAACATCCCTCATGGTCGAAAGGCTTGCACAGCGGCACGGTGTGTCAGTTATTAGAACAAAAATCGGAGAAATAAACGTAACCGTTGAAATGCTTAAAAGGGTATCTAAATTCGGTGGAGAAGGCAACGGCGGAGTTATTGTGCCCGGGATAAACCCATGCAGGGACAGTATAGTGGCAATGGGACTCGTGCTTGAACTGCTTGCAGATGAAAACAGGAGTCTTTCACGCATTGTCGATGCGCTGCCGCGTTTCTACATGAAAAAAGACAGGGCTGCGGTACCTGTAATGGATAGAAACTGGCTGTACAAACTGGTACATGACAGTACAAGGGAGATTTTTCCCAACCATTTCTGCAGCACACGGGATGGTATAAAATATTATAATAACTCGGAATGGCTTCATATGCGGGCATCCAATACTGAACCGATAGTCCGAATAATGGCGGAATCTGAGGAAGCCGAACGAACAAACGGGCTTATTGAAATTGGCAGAAACTGTATTAAAGCGATACACTGAGACAGGAATCGGTATAAAGATGTTTCACAGGAAATATTTTGAGGATTATATATGGAAAGTCTATTCGGCGAAAACATGGAAGCGCCGCTTTCTATAAAATGTACACCCCGTAATCTCGAAGAATTTGTCGGCCAGGAAAAGATTCTCTCAAAAGACAGTGCCCTGTATACCCTTATTCAGGAGGATAAGCTCGTTTCCTGCGTACTGTACGGTCCTCCGGGAACCGGAAAGACCGCGTTAGCGAAGATTATCGCCCATACGACCGGAAGCGAGATTATTCGCATGAATGCGGTAATTTCAAAAGTGGATGACCTGAGAGGAGCGCTCAAGGCAGCACAGCAGAACAGGCTACTCGGGAAAAAAACGCTGCTATTCATTGATGAGATTCACCGCTTCAACAAGATGGTACAGGATGGACTGCTGCCGGCCCTTGAAGAGGGAACCGTCATCCTCATAGGCACCACGACAAAAAATCCCTTTTTCTATCTCATTCCTCCGCTCCGCTCTCGAATACTGCTCTTTGAATTCGAAAAACTCTCTGAAGACAATCTTAAGCGTATCCTCAGAAACGCTGAAACGAAAGTGGGTTTTCATATAGAGAAGGATGCCGAAAGATATATTGTCACTTTCGCAAACGGTGATGCACGACGGCTCTTTAACATTTTGGATGCTGCAGTTGCCATGGATGCCGTAATCGACAGGTATCTTCTTGAAAAGATCATAAAAAAACAGCCCGTGCTGTATGACCGGGACGAAAATTATCATTACGATACTATTTCAGCATTTATAAAATCCATACGCGGTTCCGACCCGGATGCGGCTTTATACTGGCTTGCAGTCATGCTCGAAGGAGGTGAAGACCCGCTTTTCATTGCCAGGAGGCTCGTCATACTCGCAAGTGAGGATATAGGCCTCGCCGACTCCCTTTCACTCGTTCTCGCGGAATCCTGCTTTGAAAGTGTTGAAAAAGTCGGTATGCCAGAAGCACAAATTATACTTTCCCACGTCGCCCTGTATCTCTCTCTGCAACCGAAGAGCAATTCCAGTTACAAGGCTATACATACAGCAAGAGAGTATGTTAAAACCCATACCACATACGATGTGCCCGGGCATCTCCGTTCGACACCGCCGCCGGATTCGCACTACGAGTATCCCCATGACCATATGTATCACTATACTATTCAGGAATATATGAAGGAGAAGATACAGTTCTACGAACCGGGTGAGCTCGGGAAAGAGAAAGAATTGAAAAAACGGCTGGAATTTTTAAGAAAACTCAGAAAAGAGGATGAAAAATGAGGGAAAAACATATACTCAGAAAAAAAGCCCGGAACCTGCGGGACCAAATACCGAAGCATGAAAAAATATTTCTTGACGGAGCTATTGTCGACAATCTTTTTGGGTGGGACATATACAAGAAGGCCGCTGTTCTTTTCTGTTATGTAAATTTCAGGAGCGAGGTCAGCACAATGGGTATTATTGCACATGCTCTTCGCACAAAAAAAACTATTGCGGTCCCGAAGATTAACTTTGAAAAAAGAGAAATGAAGGCGCTCGTTATCCACAATACCGATGCATGTCTCGAACCCGGGGAATACGGGATTCCTGAGCCTTTGGAATCGTGCCCTGAGCTCGATTATTCAACACTCGACCTGGTTATCGCTCCGGGATGCGCATTTACCCACAGAGGCGAACGCCTCGGCTATGGTGGAGGCTATTACGACCGATTTCTTTTAAAACAGCGAAACCTCACCTCGTCTACAGTAGTGTGCGCACTTACCTACGACAGGCTTATAATGGAAAAGTTACCTGTAAAGGATAATGACATACCTGTCGATTATTTAATAACGGAGTCTGGCGTAAAATTCGCCGTAAAGGAACACGTATGAGTGATGATTTCAGAGTAACATTCTGGGGAGTGCGTGGAAGCCACCCGGTACCGGGGAAGAATACCCTCTATTTCGGTGGAAATACGACCTGCCTGGAGGTGTCGATTGCCGGTACAACCATCATCATCGATGCAGGCACTGGTATCATCAACCTGGGTAATAAAATTGTTGGAGAATACTTTGGAGCGGGAGCGAAGGGCCCCCTTGAGTTAACCCTGCTATTTTCCCATCTGCACCATGACCATACACAGGGTCTACCCTTCTTTGCGCCGCTATACCTGGGACAGTCGAAACTATATATGTTCGGACCGAGAAACTTCAACAACGAACTTCAGGTGGTGCTTGAACGGTCAATGATACCCCCCAATTTTCCGATCGATTTCTTTCACTCCAACTCGATCAAGAATATCATGACAATCAAGGAAAACAACATCATTGTGCTCGATACTGATGATAGAACTCCCAAGCTGCTCAATAAATTCTATGAAAAAGCAAAAGCTCAGGAATCAACCATCCTCATAAGAGTACTCAGCGATTATTCCCATCCGGCTAACGGGGTTTTTGTATACAGGATCGACCATAGCGGTAAATCGGTCGTTTTTGCAACCGACGTCGAGGGGTATCAGTTCGGTAATGCAAAGCTCATACACTTTGCAAAAAAAGCCGACCTTCTTATTCATGACGCACAGTATTCAAAAGAGCAGTATACCGCCCTCCCGACCCCGAGACAGGGGTTCGGTCACAGCATTCCAGAAATGGCCATAGAAGTAGCCCGCCTCGCTGAGGTGAAGCATCTGGCTTTGACCCATCATGACCCCACTATTCCCGACGGACAGCTCAAGAGAAACCAAACCCGATATATGAGAAGATTCCCAAACCTCCTGTATGCGCGTGAGGGGCTTACCCTCTCCCTGTAGGCGCGCATAATCATGCATTTTTTTCACTCATAATTCTGCAGTAAAATTATAAAGTTATTCGGGTGCTTTATGTCCGGATAATACCGCTCACCAAGGGCATTAGAGCGTAGTACTAGTAGTCCATTGCTTCAGGGAGAAGCTGTGGGTGTTCCTCGATATATGCATTCAATGTTTCGATATTATTCTGGCTGTATGCAATGTATTCCTCTTCGGTAATACCGATCCTTTCAAAAAAGGTCTTATTCGCATTTTCGATGAAATCACTCCGCTCTTCAGGGGACAGTTCCTGCGCCTCTTCCAGCCACTTTTTATGCTCCCTCCTGTATTGAATGGTAATTTTTACAAAGAGCTCCGGAGTAAGGGTATCGATCGGCCTGACCCCTTCAAGCATGCTGTCCCCGGTTTCCTCTCTGGGTTCCTTTTTTACGGTCTCGGAGGGCCTGTTTCCCCGTTGCTCCTGTTTTATAACAGGAGGCCCTTGCTCCTTTTCTTCCCGGCTTCTGCTACAGGCCAGATGCAGGAAAAGGATACCAGTTGCAAGAGCAATGTTCATGACTATTTGAGATATTGTTTTCATGATTGCTGCATGTGTTTCTGGGGATCAATTATCTGTTTTTTGATAGAACCTGTGCATTTTTATCAGACATTAAAAGCTTTGTAATATAATACACTCTGTTTTCCCCTGCTGCAACCCGAAATCTGATGCTTGTGGTATTCGAGTCGGTTTTTTCCAGTGTGAATGGTATTCTGAGAAGTTCAAAGGTGCTTATGTTGTTAATTAGAAAGGTGCGGGGGTCGTTCCCGGCGCTTTCCAGGGCATACCGGATTATATTTTTTTTCGCTTCACCCATTTGGCCCGTAAGCAGCTCGACATGTATGCTGCCGATGCCCGTTGTGCTGTTGTTTCGAATTCGGAGCTCTCCCTGTACGCTGCCGGTCTGAGAAACGACATCATCGAGTCTGACATCAATCAACAGCTCCGGTTCCATTGCATCCCTCCTCAAACTGTATACACTCGACATAAAGGCCACCGCGTAATCTCTGAAGGTATATCCTCCTTTTCTCCCCCACAGAGCGCGGGCGATGTCATGGAAGAATATACCTGAGGCAAAGCCGTTTCGCATTATACCGCTGTAGCCCTCGCTGTTTCTCCTGAAAAGCTCATCAGGTGGATTTAAATCCCCATCGAGCAGCGTTGCATCGACGCAGTTGCCGATAACTATATTTCCCTGTCCATGCGTGAAGTACCGGTTCCACTGACCGAGCAGTCGCACAAACTGATCCCGGTTTGCTTCATACAGCATAACAGCGTCGATAGACACCCCGGCATCGAAAAACATGACCGGGTCCTGACCGTGCTCCTTTCCGTGATCCCATCCGAGGGTATAGACCCAGACCGGTTTTGTTACGTCCGCTTCTTCAATTATTCGTTTTACTATCAGCGCCACCCTGTGTGCCCGCCACCATCGCCACTTTTCTATGACAACGGGGTCCTTTTCAACCTCGATCTTCCTCGCGAACCATCGTATTTTTTCAGAGGCACTGTACAAATCCCACTCAAGTGGAGTGCGAATATTTGTATCATCAACCACCTCTCCAGCGAGCTCATAACCATCGGCCCTGCCTGTCCTTATAAAATCAAACCCGATATAGTGAACATCAGGGTCGTTCTGGAAAGAGCGGACCAGTTTTATTATATCCTCGATCCTCTTTTCGCATCCGAGCGAGATATGCCTCGATCTATATAAATAATCCTGAACACTGTTGTACCCTATGCCCGGGTTGTATCTCTTTGTAACACCGGTCCCCCCGGGCACATAGAAAGACATGACATACGCGCCGATTTTAACGGACGTGCCCCGTGCAGCCTCTTTCAACAACCGAAGGTTCTCGAGCGGGCCTTCATCCCACCAGGCCGAACCGATTTTCCTGTTCGTCTTGAAACTCGTCGTTTCCCCTGCCAGTATCCACAACATATCGGCGCGCATGAACCGTGCCCAGTCCAGAACAGCAGTGTAATCCGTTCGCCTGCTGCACGAATCGATAAACGATTTATCCGCAACGCTTTTGTTCATTTCAAGATCAACAATGGAAAACATTTTTTCGGGTGGCAAAACGGGGCGCCTTTTTAACTCAAACTTCACGGGCGCATCGGTTCGGATTTTCCTGCCGGCGTAAAAAAAGTTGATTTCAAGCTCCCCTTCACCCTCATTCCATGCAGGTAGATACACCGCCTGCATCACTGAGTTCCTTTCGAGAAATGGTATTTTGTATGTCATTCCGAAGGACAGGCACCCGGCGCCATTGTGTGATACCTCCATATAAAAAAGATCCGGATCAAGACCGTCTATGCCATCCAGGGTGACTTTGAGAATTTCATAGTGATATATCTCCTTTTTTGACAGTAAAATCTTCGGCGCCGTTAGGCGCAGGTATTCGACATTTCCCTCATTGTCGATACCGGTCACCTCGCCTAATATCCGGCTTTTATCTGCGTACAGCGGCATATACAGCAGATCAATCAAAAGGCTAAGAGACAACACAAAGACAAATCTTCGCAACAATAAAATACCCCTCTATTTTTTTATGACGAAAATAACAACAACAATACTGTTGACAATCGAAAGGAACAGGCCGGCAAGCATAATTATCGCCCAAAAAATCCTGCTGCCGATTTCAAGTTTTGTGAACAGAACACCAGCTATTAGAGTGAGAACAACCGGTGAGAATATATAAGATACATGTTTCAGCCGTCGCATTTTCTCTTGATTATCAAAACTGGTTATAGTACTATTACAACAGATTATTTCTATTTTCGGATGAAAAATGAATCCTCTAAGGAAATTACTCCCGTCCGTACTCATTGCATACCTCTTTCTCTTCACAATTCCCCTGAACGCTCAAATTTTCGACGTTGAAAGCGAAATGAATACATCGGTAACCGCGTACATAACAAAGAGATTCAACAGTTATTCTCCTTCAAAAAAACTGATCTATACAATGCATATACCGCCTTCTCAAAGCGAAGGGTTAAACACGCAGATGATTTCCAACCTGAGGAAAACTTTTACACCCTATCCGACGCAGATCAATGAGTTCACCGATGAGTACGGTAACAACGGGCTTGAATTGATCTGGAATAAGGATATTCGGGTTGTTCAGCTTGACCTGCAGTTTTCTGCGCTGCTCTATTCAAATTTCTACACAATAGAAAGTGATGCCTCCTATCCTGTGTCGGTGGACGATGAACGTAAAATATTTCTTACGTCGACCGATCTTTCTCCAGCAAATAACTACCTGATAAACTATATCGGACGCTCTCTTTCATATGACCTGAACCGGCAGATCGACGTTGTGAAAAACATCTTTCTCTGGCTCGACTCCACCATACATGTAACGAACACGCAGCATGCAGAGGCTCAGTACGATGCGCTCTCTGTGCTTCAATTCCGAGAGGGTAATGAACAGGGGATATGCAACCTTGCAGCGGCTCTTTTAAAAGGACTTGGAATTCCGGTTCGTGTCGTATACGGAGTATCATTTCAAAAAGAAATGCAGTACACACTCGGCGGGAGGAATATATTTTTCGATTATCCGAACGGAGAACATTTCTGGATAGAGGTGTTTTTTCCCGATTTGGGTTGGGTCTCTTACGATCCCCAGGGGATGTACTTCGGATCAACATCTCATGTCATTAAACTTTCCACCGGCCCCGATTCCGAATATGCGCAGGATTTCTGGTCGTCGGACAATGAAGACATCGAGTTTTTTCAGGAATATATTTACGATATTAAACAGGACAATGTCAAAGTAAACAGTATAGCACAAAGCGACGAAGTAGTTAACAAGCTTGTGCTGAGTTCTGCTGTACAGGGGTTTACAAAATACATGAAAGAGCCGAACCTGAACCTCGAAGGAATGAATACATCTATTGAAAAAGAAGAACTCCTTTCGAGCAGCGCCGGTATTGTGACACAGAACAACAATATTTCGCAACGTCTTGACATTGTCGCAACGCAAAACAGGATTTTTGCGCAGAAGATCGATTTTGAGTATCCTATCCGACTGACCGAAGTCAAACTTCCACTTATTAAATTCGGTGATGAGGGAAAAATATGGCTTGAGGTATACACAGATAAGGATGGTATTCCCGATACACTGCTTTTCAAATCATACTACATCGATTCTCCACGCATCCGTTTCATGATGGTTGATGACCCGTGGCTCTCCCTTCCCATCGGAAAGAAGACAGATTCCAGGCTGGAAAAGGGGAGCTACTGGTTTGCCCTGCGTTCTTCAGGCAGCTGTATTTTCAACTGGGTTGCCAACGCGGGAAATGTGGTCGGCGACAACGAAGACACCAGGTTCAAAGATGTAAAGCTGAAAAAGCCGAAGTGGAATAACATTGTAAACGTGGACATGGATTATCAGATAATCGGCGCCAGGCTCGAAGACAAAGAGAGGGAGGCACAGTAGCCCCCAAAACACTGAAGCAATCCTCTGCAGTATACATCCGTGCATGAATCCAGGTCATCGTGTGAATCCTGAATTTCTCACAACTCTCCCCTGTAGTACGAATCCCTGAATGCCTCGAGCCCATCGTCGATAATCGCCTCTCTCAATCTCTTCATAAAATCAATCAGATAGAAGAGGTTATGAATTGTCGCAAGCCGATAGCCGAGTATCTCCCGGGTTTTAAAAAGATGACGTAAATAAGCCCGAGAAAACTGTGAGCAGGTATAACAGGAGCATCCCTCCTGTATTGGCCGATCGTCTTCCCTGTTGCTGCTGTTTCGAAGGAGAAGCCTTCCTCCGGGAATAAAAACAGTTGCGTTACGCGCATTTCTTGTGGGGAGTACCGAATCGAACATATCGATGCCCCGTATCACGGACTCCAGAATGTCCATCGGTGCGCCTACGCCCATGAGGTATCTCGGTTTTTCTTCAGGAAGAAACTGAACTGTATGCTGCATAATCCTGTACATGACTGCATGTTCCTCCCCGACGGAGAGGCCCCCAACCGCATATCCCGGGAAGTCAAGAGATCGGAGCCGTCGCGCACACTGCTCACGGAGGTCCTCGAATACCGTGCCCTGTACGATACCGAACAGTGAATTTTGGGCACCGGATCTTTCCCAGACATCTTTTGACATTTCAGCCCATTCGTTGGTGATTTTGGCCGCCCCCGCCGCTTCTTCATGGGTGACATCTGGCGCCGTGCAGACATCGAGAGGCATGATTATATCCGCGCCGATATCATTTTCGATTTGAATAACATCCGACGGCGCAAGAAAACCTTTCGCGCCGTCGATGTGCGAGCGAAACGAAACACCCTCTCTGCTGATTTTCCTGAGCTGGGACAGGCTGAAAATCTGAAATCCGCCGGAGTCGGTGAGAAAGCCACGCTTCCATCCAGTAAATTCGTGAATTCCCCCGAGCTTTTTAATCAATTCTTCTCCCGGTCTGAGATGAAGGTGGTACGCATTGCTCAGTATGATCTGCGCCCCGGCGCTTTCGAGCTCCTGGGGTGAAACGGCTTTTACCGCCGCATACGTACCGACAGGCATGAAAACCGGTGTATCGACTGTAAAACCCCTGAAGCCAAGCCTGCCCGCTCTGGCCCCGCTTTTGTCACACTTCTCTACTGAAAAATCAATCATGTATTCCGCTCTTTGTTTCAGTTCTGAAACCGCGTTTAAAAATTCTTTTACTGCATGGAAAAACGTTTTTTGACCCGTACCTGCTTGCCTGGTATCTTTTCTCCGGTAAATCTACCAACAAGCGGATAGGATGCCTACCCCTCTTCCGCTATCTTGTTGAAAAAGCTCTGCACAATGGCAATACCGATAACACCAAGAAGGAAGAGGAGCAGAAAAACAACCGCCTTATTGTTTTCGCCATTCGTTACTTTTTCAACACCGACACTGTACTTCCAGGTCCACCAGATGTTGGCAACAGGAACGATGATCAGCCATGCCGTCGGAATCTGGGCGCCAAGCGCAACCATCTCTCTCCTGGTCAAAACCGACCAGACAATACTGTAAATTCCAAGAGTAACATATCTGGCGCAAAACTTTTTAGCATTTTCCCTGAAATATGGATTTATGAGCCAGGGCTCTACCTGTGAAGAAACATCGCATCACCGTAGCTGAAAAAACGGTATTTCTGCGATACTGCATGGTTGTAGGCCTTTTCAATTCTTTTTTTCCCGGCAAACGCAGCCACCAACAGAATAAGTGTTGAATCAACCATGTGAAAGTTCGTGATCATGGCATCCGTCACCCTGAACCTATACCCAGGATAGACGAACAGCGAGGTCTCCCCCCTGCCCGCGGCAACGCGTCCTTTTTCATCTGCTGCCGTCTCAATGGTCCGGACACTGGTCGTGCCCACACATACGATACGCCGCTTTTCAGCGATACAGCGGTTTATGTTGTGTGCGGAATCCTCGGTTATCTCGTACGCCTCACTGTGAATGCGATGTTTTCTGTAATCTTTCTCCCGAACAGGCTGAAACGTCCCCCATGCAACGTCAAGGGTGACAGGAACGAAAACCGTTCCCTGCTCCTTTAAACTATCGATGATTTCCTCTGTGAAATGCAGTCCGGCAGTCGGTGATGCCACCGCTCCGTACTTTCTGGAAAAAACTGTCTGATACCTGATATCATCGAGGGAGGACTCCGGTTTCCTCTTTATATATTTTGGAAGGGGAATTTCACCGATTCTTTTGAGATCATCATATCCCAGTCTTTCGGAAAAATGCACCCTGAAGAGTCCCTCCCCGAGTGCCTCTGCAACCGTCATATCGATATGAAGCGGAAGGGTTATCCTGGTTTCCGCTTTCACCCGTTTTGCAGGGCGTAAAATCGCGATCCATTCCCTGGCAGCATCCGGTTCGATCTTTTTTGTAAGCATAATTTCAATGCGGGCACCGGTATCCTTCTTTTCTCCGAACACTCTCGCGTGAATAACCTTCGCATCATTATACACAACACAGTCAAGTGGTGAGATATGCCGTCCTATATTCCTGAAAAAATCATCCTGCACACGATCGTGGGTCATATCGTACACGAGAAGCCGGGACTCCTGGCGCTGCGGTGCAGGATACTGGGCAATGAGCTCCTCCGGTATCCTGATCCGGAAATCCCTCATCGAATATCCCATATAAAACCTATCTTTGTTCCTCTGTAGTAATGTGCAATAATCGCCGGATAGTTGAAACCACGCATCGCCATCTCGTATGCACCCCACTGGCTCATTCCGACGCCGTGCCCGTATCCCCTGCCCTGGAAAGTAAATTTGACATCCGTTCCCTGCCGTTCCACTCGTATGCTGTCAACAAGAAGACTCTTGAACTGTGTCGGGTTAAGGGCGATCCGGAAACGATTTCCGTCAACGGCCATCGATTCATTTCCGTCAAAAACAAGGAGAAACTCACGCACCCTCCCCGATCCGGTTCTTTTATATATTTTCACCGCCCGTAAATTATACTCAAAAATGCCTGGATCTATATATTCCCGCAGGGCTTGCTTTATTTCGTTTCCTGTTTTTGAGAAACTCCAGAAAAATTTTCTGCTGTCCATGCAGTACGGATCCGAAACACTTCGGAGATAGGGAAGATCCTTCTGAAAGATATCACCCGAACGCTCGGTCCTTCCGCCGGAGCATGAATGAAAGAAGGCTTCGATAGGCTCTCCGTGATATAAAATCACTCTGCCAACCGTCTGCAGGACAGCCTGATCGATAGCAGGAGAACTTTCACCATAATCAAACTTCTGATCCATCACAGTATCCTCGACATCGTACGGGCGGTTTTTATTCTGTCGGATACGCCTGTATACGAACGTGCGGGATACCACGGCCTGCGCCTTCAAAGCCTCGATAGGCCAGCTTTCCGGAACCTCTGCAGACAGCACCCCCTTGAGGTACTCATCCAGCGGCACAATAGCCATGAGAAGGTTTTGCTGAATCACAAGATGTCCATAGTGCAGTTTACCATTGACTGAGATCGCATTGGCACTCACCAGCGACACGCTCACCAGCGACACCGGTGTGCTGTACCTGCTGCCGTTTATCGTCACTGAATCACCGTTACAGGTCACTGTGATATTCGCAGGAAGCGGTATCCTGTTTTCGTGGTTTATGAGTGAAAGGTCTTTTGCTTGAACATGGAGTGTCGAGATGTTTTTGGCCACTGCAACGCGGACGTATGCTGTCTCCGGCTTCACCGGTTCAATAGCCTTTTTTTCCTCCGGTATGTACGGTGCTGAACAACCGAAAAGCATACTTAAAATAAAAAGAATCAAGATTTGGGGCAGGCGAAATGTTTTTTGCATACGCATATTTGAGCATTTCAGTTCAGGGGAATCCCCGGATTTTTCGTTACTGCTGCTGAATCCTTCAACAACCTCTTTTAGTAACCGGAAAAAAACGATCATTCCAAATTCTGAAACAGCTCTCCCTCTTCTTTTTTCCTGTAATGGAATCCGAAATGCGTATATGCCAGTCTTGTCGCAACCCTGCCCCTCGGCGTCCGCTTAAGAAATCCGATCTGAATCAGGTAGGGTTCGTATACATCCTCGATCGTCTGGCTATCCTCTCCGATAGAGACTGAAAGCGTATCGAGCCCCACCGGGCCGCCCTCGTATTTGGAGATTACGGTATCGACAAGTTTTTTATCCATTGTATCGAGTCCCAGTTTATCGACCCCCAGCATCTCGAGCCCGCCCATGGCTGTTTTTTCATCGACACATCCGCTTCCTTCCACTTCAGCAACGTCCCGGAGCCTTCGCAGTATCCTGTTCGCCACTCGCGGTGTACCTCTCGAGCGGTGTGAAATAATCCTCGCGCCGTCATCCGTAAGATCAACTCCCATTATACCGGCGGATCGTTTGACTATACTGTAGATATCCTCCACCCTGTAAAAATCGATTCTCTGTATAATACCGAACCTGGCACGAAGCGGCGCGCTCAGAAGGCCGGTGCGGGTTGTCGCTCCGATCAGGGTAAAGGGCTTGAGACGTATTTTGATTGATTTCGCACCGGGCCCCTGCCCGACAATAATGTCAATCGAATAATCCTCGAGAGCGGGGTACAGTATTTCTTCGAGTATGGGCTTGAGCCGGTGTATTTCATCGATAAAGAGAACATCGTGCGCATTGAGTGCGGTGAGTATCGCCGCCAGGTCCCCCTGCCGTTCAATAACCGGAGCAGAAGTGGATTTAAGACCGACACCGAGCTCATTGGCAATAATATTTGCAAGCGTCGTCTTACCGAGACCCGGCGGCCCGTAAAGAAGCACATGATCGAGGTTCTCGTCTCTCTGAACGGCGGCCTTGATGTAAATACTGATCTGTTTCTTGAGGTCATCCTGCCCGATAAAATCACGGAGTATTCGAGGACGAAGAGATGTTTCCTCCCGGTCAACCGGCGTTCTGTTCGGCGTTGTAATCCGTTCGTCCAGATCCATTTAAAAATCCCTGTACCTACAGCGTATCACGAATATCACTACAGCGATACTTACCGATTATCTGCTAATAAATGCAGTTTTTTGACACAAAAGTCGTATTTACCGCTGATAAACGCATCTTAATCACTCTTGAGATGAAAAATATCGCTTTGTACTAGCCCGAGAGATACCTGAGCGATGCCTCAATGATCTCTGCAGTATCAGTCAGCCCTTTTCTTGATGAAAGCACATGTTCGAGCGCACTGTTTGCTTCGGCACGGCTGAATCCCAGTGACTCCAGTGCAACAACTGTTTCTGTGTAATCCGACGGCATATCTGCCGTTTGTTCACCAAAGGATTTCTTCAATTTTTCCCGAAGCTCAAAAATAATCTGCCTGGCCTTTTTTTCACCGATACCTGACAGGGAACGAAGAAATGCATCATCTCCAGCAATAACGGCCCGCACAATCTGTGCAGTCGAGCTCATACCTATGATTTTCAGCGCTTGCTTCGGGCCGATTCCAACAACGGTTATAAGCATGTTGAACAGCCTGTGTTCGTCCCTGTTCAAAAACCCGTACAGACTGAGTACATCCTCCCGGTGAATGAGCCTCGTATACAGTTTGATTGCATGCTCGCCACGATTGAGAATTTCCTTAAGCTTTGTCAGGGTTCCCGCCGAGCAGTGAACAAGATAACCTACACCTCCAATATCGACTATACATGTATCTTCATTAACCTCTGCAAGTGTGCCGTTCAGATATCCAATCATGTTCGGAGATTCCAGTATGTATGCAGTTGAATTCTTGTAAACGTGCAGAAACTCGAATTGTCTTTAGAGTACTGAAAAG
>Ga0315555_1001947_pt1 | contig 14772 bp, 13 predicted proteins | sample SalMarSW160380MG_FD_202113 | JGI IMG/M metagenome (GOLD analysis project Ga0315555, IMG submission 202113) | Salt marsh sediment microbial communities from the Plum Island Ecosystem LTER, Massachusetts, United States - Salt Marsh Sediment SW1603-80 ... | reverse complement strand
ATAGTAATCCCGGGACTACAGGTGACGATAAATTACTTAAATATGAAGTTTGAGGAAAGAGATAGAGAAGAGAAAGCACGGCTGAAACGCGTGAAAGTCCTGGTTGCCCGAGAATAAACAAATGCCTAATCCATCACAACATGAAGCTGCACAATCCCCCTATGAAAAGATGCTTCAGGATTGCTTAAGAGGCGAACTCAGGATAGTAAATACTGGGTTACCCCAGAGTCAGAAGCGGCTATCAAATTTACTAGACGAGAAATATCCTCATGTGGTATGTAACGATGGCAGCACCCACTTATTTAAAAAGAGTGAACTTGAGTATCTGGCAAGCATGATAGATACTGATGAGCAAGAAACATTGCCATTGCCCATGCTTATAGAGCTAGGAGTAAATCAAGCTGAGGCAGCCATAATATGCGAAGGGAAAGTAGAGGAGAAAGTCATATCAAAAGCGCTTAATATGCCGGTCACATGCGAGGGAAAAAGGATTAGGATATATAAACCACAACTAGCTTTGCTAAGAAGGAAGTTCAAAACAACAACCGTATATGTATTCTCTCCCAAAATCATTGCCTAAAATGCCCGACCACTATATAATTTTCTTATTCCTGTGCCGGCAGATTATTAAAGTATGCCCTCTAAGCCAGAAGCCATTGACAAACATCGGCACTTAAGAGATAATCACTTTATTAAATGGTTAAAATAAGATTACGCCGTATGGGAAGGAGAAACAGGCCATTCTACCGGGTGGTAGCAGCCGACAGCCGTTCTCCCCGTGATGGTAAATTTATCGAGATTATCGGGCATTACAATCCTTTGACCGACCCCGCGACTATCAGCATTGATGAAGAAAAAGCTTTGAAGTGGCTTGGATATGGAGCTCAGCCTACAGATACGGTGCGCAGCTTGCTCGTCAAACTAGGCATTATGGACAAAGTTAAGCCGACCTCAGACCAAAAACTAACTGCTAAGGAGGCGAAATGAAAGACCTGCTGGAATACATTATTAAAGCCATTGTAGCGGAACCTGACGCGGTAAATATTACCGAAGAAAATAGTGATGAAGGCTTGCTAATAAAATTAGAGGTTGCTCCCGATGACAAAGGAAGGGTCATCGGCAGACAGGGTCGCGTAGCTCAAGCTCTGCGAACGCTACTTCGAGTAAAAGCGGCTAAAGAGGATACTAGAGTTCGACTGGAAATAGTGTAATTAGGATTGATAACAGCCAATTCCCGGGGTTTGTCAATCCCAAATTATGCACACAGCCCGGGTCACATTTTTCGAGGAGGCTGGGTAATTCTTTTGAAAGGGATTTTTAATCCCTGAGAGCAACTTCTGCCTCAATAAAACATAATCTTCAAGTCCCAGCAGTTTTGTGATTACATTTCCTTGGCCATTGTGGTAGAACCTGCTTCTTTTTAAATTTCTGTCAAATTTCTGCTTGGGTTTCGTATCACCATAAACTTTTAGGCAATTTTTTCTACACGAACGGTCATGGCTAGTTGCTCACAACCCTTGGCTGAAAAAGACCAGGCGCTCGTTGGTCAAAATTACATTACCCTCACCCAACATTCGCCGTAATAGTAAATCCTTCTAAAAATTGCATTTGACATACTAATAAAATGTGGTAAATTGTATTTAGATTTATTTGGAATTTAATGTGGGTACACCTCGGAGCTATCAAACACAAGGCATAATATTAAAACAAACCAAGCTGGGCGAATTCGACAAGATTGTCACTATTTATACTCCAGAACTTGGCAAGTTAAGGGCAGTAGCTAAAGGAGCTTGTCGCCCCAAGAGCAAATTGGGTGGCAATGTAGAACCATTGACGCATAGCCTGATGTTGCTGGCTAAAGGGCGCAATCTCGATATTGTCACCCAAAGTCAAACTATAAATGGTTTTCTGGCTTTGAAAAGTGATTTATGGCGCATGGCATGTGGCCTTTACATTTTAGAGCTTATTGATTCCTTTACTGTCGAGGGCGGTGAGAACCGTCCTTTGTTTGATTTATTGCTGGACATCTTAAATCAGTTGAACGAGTCGAACAGCAATGAGGCTATATTGCGTTATTTTGAGCTACATCTGCTTCACCATCTTGGTTACCGCCCTCAGTTACGTCGGTGTGTTAACTGTGATTCACCTCTCAAGCCAGTAGTCAACTTTTTCAGCCCCAGCAAGGGTGGGCTCCTGTGTCCTCATTGTAATTCTGAAGAAAATCACCGTTACAAGCAAATCGAAACAATTTCATTAAAACCCTCTCTTCCCCTTTCGGTCGAGGCCTTGAAAGTTCTCCGTTTGTGGCAAAGCTGTGACTATACTACTGCAAGTCGGGTCAGAGTAAAATCGCAATTATCCTGGGAGTTAGAGCAGGTATTGGAGGAGTATATAAGATACATTTTGCAGCGAGAACTTAAATCATTGACCTGGTTAAAAGAGTTAAAAAGGGAAATTGCCGCCGTGTAAACTCAGCACTTGACAATCATGTTAGGGGGGATTAAAATCGCTGGATGCCTAATAGTGGTGGAATAGCGAAGTAATACGAATGGAGAGCGTCTGGTATTCCAAGTTAATCTTCAAGCTGATTTACCCCCTGAGTTGCAACTCCCTTTTTCAACATTAGTTCGCTGCTTCATCGCAAAGATGGCAAAGTTAACTCGCTATTGAAGAGAAATAATGTATATAGTAATAGCAGGTTTAAGCGATATAGGTAAGAATTTGGCGGGCCTCCTTGCCAAAGAAGGGAACGAAGTACTGGTTATAGACCGGGACCCTGTGAGATGCGCTGCAATAGCAGAGGGTTCCGACGTGATGGTAATCACAGGAGATGCTGGTCAAAAGTCCACCCTCGAAGAGGCGAGAGTCAAGAATGCCCATGCCTTTGTGGCCGCAGCCGGCGATGACTCGGAGAATTTGATGCTTTGCATGGTAGCCAAGGAAATTGGGGTAAAAACGGTGATCTCTCTTGTAGATGACGAAGACCATGCAGAGACCTTCAGGCAGGCCGGGATTACTTTACAAGTCAATCCAGATATCGTAGCAGCCAAGCACATACAGCGCCTGATTTCACAGCCTTATGTGAAGGACTTTCTCTCTTTTGAAAGTGCAGAAATCTTCGAAATAGAGATCGAGGAGGGCATGAAATGTGTCGGGCAAAGTGTTTCTGAGCTAGCAACTCCAAATGGTATAAAGGTCCTCGTGGTACAGAGGGGGGGGAAATATCTAGGTGCGGATAGGGAGATACAGCCTAAAGATTGGCTGACTCTCATTGTGAATCGGGAATCTGCCAGAAAGGGGACCGAATTCATGAATAAATGGTTTTCCAAAGGGTAAGATTAACCCTCCACATCATTGGCTCGTTTCTAAAATACTTCGCCTTAGTCTATATCGCTCCTTTAGTAACCGCTCTCTACTACGGCGAAGAGAAGTGGCACATTTACATGTATGTGCTGCTGCTTATTATAACTCTCGGTATCGGACTAATTCTTGAGTTTAGGTTCAAAACCGATAAGGAAATAGAGCGCGCCGATGGTTTTACCATAGTGGCTTTCACCTGGCTTATCGTTCCCCTCTTCGGCGCACTCCCTTTCGCATTGCTGGGGTTGGGTTTTCTCGATGGCTTCTTCGAGTCCATGTCAGGCTTCACTACCACGGGGGCAACCATACTAAATGTGGTAGAGAATTTACCCAAGAGCGCTCTCTTATGGCGTAGCCTTACTCAATGGCTGGGTGGGATGGGGGTGGTTCTTCTCTTTATCGCTATCTTGCCCAGATTGGGTGTAGGAGGCTCTCAGCTCTTTGACCGGGAATTTCCCGGACCATTACCAGAAAGGCTACGTCCCAGATTCAGAACTACAGCAAGGCTTCTCTGGACGATTTACGTGGGTTTTACTGTCGCTCAGATAGCACTCCTTTATTTTCTGGCCAAGATCCCATTCTTTGACTCACTTTGCATCACTTTCGCAACTGTACCTACTGGCGGATTTACCCCCACCACGGCAAGTATCGGAGCCTATGCTAATCCCCTGGCTGAATACATAATCATGGTATTTATGTTCTTGGCGGGCACAAGCTTCATACTTCACTATCAGGTTTTACGGGGAAACTGGAAAGCGCTTAAAGGCGAGGAGTTCAGGCTTTACTGGATTATTCTGGTGGTCGCTATCCTGCTATTGATAGGTTCGCAAGGCTTGCACTCATATAGAGAAGGAATGTTTCAGGCAATCTCTATCATGACTACCACAGGCTTTGTTACTGCTGATTTCGGCTCCTGGCATTCTGGCGCCAGAATAGTGCTCCTGGCTTTGATGTTCATCGGAGCGTGTAGTGGCTCGACTGGTGGAGCAATTAAAGTAGTACGGTTTTTAACCCTGATAAAACATGTGAGGGTAATGATGAGGAAGGCTATTTTCCCGAAAGCTGTGATTCCGGTGAAACTTAACCAAAAACCCCTCCCAGAGGGAATAATCCGAGATATAATCTCTTTCCTCTTTCTCTATATTCTTGTTGCTGTTGTAGCTTCATTAGTACTTTGTTTCATGGGGATTAATTTAGAGACAGCAATTTCAGGAGTAGCTGCTACTTTGGGAAATGTGGGGCCTGGTTTAGGTGGAGTGGGTCCCAGTTCAAATTATGCCTGGCTCCCCGGCGCAGCCAAGTTCATCTTGATTATCTGCATGTGGTTAGGAAGGTTAGAAATATTTACCGCCTTCATGATATTTTCTCCTCGCTTTTGGAAAGGCTAATCAAGCTATAGTAGAAGTTCAAAGTATGTTTAAGCTATACTTTGCAATAGTTTTATGGTCAAGGTTGCTTTTCAAGGAGAAAGAGGCGCTTTCAGCGAGGATGCTGCGTCAAAACTCTTTGGTGGGGACATTGATTTTTTGCCCTGTGTCCGGCTGAAACAGGTTTTTGAACTTGTGTCGCAGGATAAGGTTGAATTTGGGGTAGTCCCCCTGGAGAACTCTCAAGCCGGCAGTATCAACGAGACCTATGATTTGTTATTAGCGTATCCTCTAAACATATTTGCCGAAGTTATTCTCAAAGTAAGCCATTGCCTGATGGCTCTGCCAGGAGAAAAACTGGCTGGTATAACAACGATTTATTCCCATCCCCAAGCTTTAGCTCAATGTGCAGAATTTTTAAGCAAACTGAATGCCGAAATTATGTCTAGCTATGATACCGCCGGCAGTGCCAAAATGATAAAAGAGAAAAGGTTGAGGAACTGTGCTGCCATAGCTAGTAAAAGAGCTGCCGATATTTATGGGCTGGAGATTCTGGCACCTGAAATTGAGACGAATATCAACAACTACACCAGATTTGTGGCTATCTCCAAGCAGAAAGCTAAACCCGCGCAGAAAAACAAAACCTCCCTTGTTTTTGCTGCTGAGCATAAGCCTGGTTCTCTATACAGGATTTTGGGCATCTTCGCCACCAGAAATATAAATTTAACAAAATTGGAGTCCAGACCAGGCCGCACCAAGCCCTGGGAATATGTTTTTTATGCTGATTTCGAGGGTCACTTAAATGGCGAGATTTACCAGGAAGCTGTGAGAGAGTTACAGGGAGAGACTACTTTTACTAAGATACTCGGCTCATATCCTCAAGCTAACTGAAGTTAAGCTGCTAATAACCCCGCTCCTCAAACACTGCTCAGATGCTGGAGATTCCCTCTCAGTTTTCACTCTGGTAAAAGGTTAAGCTGCTCTTCTAACCAAGAGGAATAGCGGGATTGAGATTAGCTCCATGACGACGGCAAACAGGATTAAGTAGTTGATAGAAAGTTCATAGAGTAGCCCCATCAGGGCGCCTCCCAAAAACCAGCCAGTTCCATACGCCGTATTGAAGATTCCATAGGCAAATCCTCTCCGCTCGATAGGTACCAAGTCGGCGACGGCAGCACGCATAATAGTTTCCTGAACACCCATTACTACACCCCATAATGCCATGCCAATTAGCACCCAACTGTAGCTCTGGGAAAAGGCAAAGAAAGGAATAGGCAAGGTCAATAAAGGAATGATCAACAAGGATGTGAGCCCAATTTTATCGTACGTTCTGCCCACGATAAGAGCTGCCACGGCATCCACAGCCATAGCAATGGCGTAAATTATGGGAATCTGAAAATTGGGAACTATAGCTTGGGCTGCGAGATGGTAGGAAATCAGCTGAAAATTGGCAAATCCAGCCACGGAAACGAGAGCGAAAACAGTATATAGCCAGAAAACCCTGGGAAGCCTGGTCTGGATGTTCTGCTTGCTTGGCCCTTCCTGAATTTCAAGTGTCACGGGCGAAGGAAATTTCTTCCTGGCCACGGCCAGAACAGCCAGGGTAAGCAGAGCGGGTATAAACAGGAATTTAAAACCTTCCTGATACGTATCATGAGAAAGAAGAACAAGGGCAAAAGCAACAGGCCCGATGATGGCGCCAACCTGGTCCAGTGCTTCATGAACGGCAAACCCCCAGCCTCTCCCCACCTTTTTAGTAGCATAGGAAAGCATAGTATCCCTGGCTGGATTCCTTATTGCCTTTCCCACCCGTTCCAAGATGATAAGCACGACAGCAAGCTCCCAAGAGCCGGTAAATGCGAGTAAAGGAATAGAAAGGATTAATCCGTAACCGACAAATGTCAATAGCCAATATGCCCTGGTGCGATCGGCAACATAGCCAGAAGCCAGGCGCAGAGAATAGCCAGCGAATTCGCCAATGCCAGCCACCAAACCGACCACACTGGGGCTTGCTCCCAGGGTGAGCAGGAAGGGCCCGGTGACACTCCTAGCTCCTTCGTAGGTTACATCGCCGAACAGGCTGACAATACCTAGGAGTATAATAAACGACACGGCAAATTCCTTTGTATTCCTGAATCGCTGGTCACGAAGCTACGTTGGTTTCCAAACTAAATTTGCTAGGCTGGTAATCAGTCTATAGCTTTGCCCTTAGCCTTTGGTATGTGGAAATCAAGGCTTCCGATATGACTTTGGTATCAGACAACACAGGCATAAAGTTAGTGTCACCTTGCCACCTGGGGACTATGTGAGTATGGAGGTGCTCCGCTATCCCGGCTCCGGCAACTTTGCCCAAATTCAAGCCTATATTGAAGCCAGTTGGCTCCATTACCTCTTTTAGAAGTTCTAAACCTCTCTTGACAATGTCAAAATGTTCCTCTGCTTCTTCATCCCTCAAATCCTGCAAATTTGCTATATGCCGATAGGGGGCGACCATTAAATGCCCCGGATTATAAGGGAAGGCATTCAGGATTATAAAATTGTGTTGACCTCGATAAAGGATCAGATTCGCCTCATCGTTATTTTCCCCGGGTTTTTGGCATAAGATACAGCCACCTTCTGCGGCTCTTTTTATATATTCTATTCGCCATGGTGCCCAAAGATATTCCATCAAACCTATATAGTATGCTGATTATGGGTTAAGTGCAATAGATTAGTTGGAGATAAAAAATTCTGGACATGGCAAAACGATTTGACTATGGGATCTAGCTAGGAATAAAATACTTCGGGGTTAATATGCTTGAAGTCTTGACCCAAAAGCTGACCGGTGTATTTGAGAAGCTTGGCAGGAAAGGCAAGCTTAGCGAAGGGGACATCGACGATGCTTTACGCCAGGTACGGCTTGCGCTTCTGGAAGCAGATGTAAATTTTAAGGTGGTCCAGGAATTCTTATCAAAGGTGCGAGAGCGTGCTACTGGCTCTGAAGTGTTGCGCAGCCTGACACCAGCCCAGCAGATTATTAAAATTGTCAATGAAGAGTTAATTGCTATCCTAGGCGGAGAGCCCAGCCGTTTAGCTTCGGTTACGGACTTACCAACGGTCGCTTTGCTTGTAGGATTACAGGGCTCCGGTAAGACCACTACGGCAGTGAAGCTAGCTGTCCAACTCAAACATCAAGGACAGCGTCCTTTATTAGTAGCTGCTGATACCCGCCGACCCGCTGCTATTGAACAACTCAAATTACTGGGCGAGCAACACAATATCCCCGTACATAGTGAGGATGCCAACGTAGCGCCAACAATAATTTGCCAGCATGCTCTAAAGCAAGCTAAGGAAAGTGGGATGACCTGGGTTATAGTAGATACTCAGGGGCGCCTGCATATTGACGAAGCCATGATGAAGGAATTGGCTGATATTCAATCCCTGGTACATCCTTCCGAGGTATTGCTTACGGTAGATGCTATGATTGGGCAGGATGCCGTGAGGGCAGCTCAAGAATTCCACGGCCGAATCGGACTCACGGGACTCATCTTGACCAAGATGGACGGAGATGCCCGAGGTGGAGCTGCCCTTTCTATTAGATTTGTTACCGGAGTGCCCATTAAATACCTGGGCACAGGCGAGAAGATGAATGCTTTCGAAGTGTTTTATCCCGATCGTTTGGCGTCTCGCATTTTGGGTATGGGAGATATGCTCACTTTAATCGAGAAAACTGAGGCGGCTTTTGACCAGCAACAGGCCAAGAATTTGGAAAGAAAAATGCGCACCGGGGATCTCAATCTCGAGGACCTCCTCGGTCAAATGCGTCAAATTCACAGGATGGGTTCTTTAGGGGGATTGGTGGAAATGATACCGGGCTTCTCTAAATTCGCCCCCCATTTGCCAGATGCCGAAGGGGAGAAACAGTTAAAAAAGGTAGAAGCTATTATCCTATCTATGACTTATGAGGAAAGGCGTAATCCAGCAATTGTCGATGGCAGACGTCGAAGCCGTATCGCTCGAGGAAGCGGCACCACACCCCAAGATGTTAATCAACTTCTTAATCAGTTTCGTGAGATACAAAAGTTGACGAAGTCATTAACGCGCGGCAAGTTACCTAAAAAGATGGGTACCATGTTTGATATTCCCTTGAGGTGAAATCAGTCTAGATAGCCTTTGAGCTTTCGACTGCGGGTGGGATGACGTAACTTGCGTAGAGCCTTGCCTTCAATCTGTCGTATTCTTTCACGAGTAACATCGAACTCCCTACCCACCTCCTCCAGAGTTCGAGCATGCCCGTCTTTAAGGCCAAATCTAAGCTGCAGAACCTTCTTTTCGCGCTCGGTAAGTTCATCAAGCACTTTATCTATTTGTTCTTTGAGTAGCTGCTGCGAAGTGGCTTCAGTTGGTGCTAAACTGGCGTGATCCTCAACAAGGTCACCTAGACGGCTATCGGCATCTTCGCCGATGGGCATGTCCAGCGATATCGGTTCACGGAAAAACAAAGCCATGACCCCTTCTACTTTTTCCGGGGATATATTTAGGCGGTTGCCAATTTCTTCATAACTTGGTTCGCGTCCAAGTTCTTGAATCAACTGCCGAGTTGTGCGTAATAGCTTGTTAATTGTTTCTACCATGTGCACCGGAATGCGAATAGCACGGGATTGGTCGGCTATAGAACGAGTGATACCTTGCCTGATCCACCAGGTGGCGTAAGTACTGAACTTATAGCCTTTTCTATACTGGAACTTATCCACAGCGCGGATAAGGCCAATATTCCCCTCCTGGATAAGCTCAAGGAGAGGCATGCCATGCCCGATGTATTTCTTGGCTATGCTAACCACCAGGCGTAGGTTGGCTTCGGTGAGATGCCTTTCCGATGCCTTTGCCTCAGCCTTTATATGTTCGAAGTAAGCTTTGAACTCATCTCTATGAGAATCGAGGCGAGACAAGAACCTGTCGTTAACCACGAGGGTCTTTAGTTTTTGCCATGAAGTTTTATCTCTAGCCAGGAGCTGTAGCAATTGCGGGGGCGGAAGTTGACTATTTATGGAAAGATTTACTATAGCATCTTCAGCCGCAATGGTTCCCTTGTCTATACCCTTAGCGGTTGCCGCTATTAAAAATGGGTCTACAACAGCATCAATAGCAGAGCGAAATTTAGGATTTTTGATCGTATCAACTACATTGCTGGAGGGATCGATACCAATATGCTCTTCGATAATCTGAACAACGGGGTATGCCTTGGATAATTGAGAAATTATGTGAATAACTATGTCAGCAGGTGAAGGGAATGTTCTATATTTCCTGAAATGGTTGTCTTCGATTCTTTCCAGGCTTCTGCCCAGCTCTATCCTCCGGCATAGTAACTTCTCTTCATGGACATTGAGAAGCGGCACTCTGCCGATTTCCTGAAGATACATACGAGCTGAGTCGTCAATTACATCATATTCCCCCAGCGGTGGCGGAGGCTTGATCTCTTCAGTTTCCTCAGCGGTTAATTCTTCGCCTTCTTCCTTTTCTTCACCTTCCTCGGTTAATGTGCCGACATCCTCAACTTCGGATTCATCGCTGAGTAAGCTTTCAGCACCTTCTTCATCACTATCCATGTTGATGTCTTCTTCTTTCATTGAACCCATGGTTTTTTGCCTTTTTTAACAAAGATGTCCTGCAGTTGTTGCCCGGATTTTATTCCCTGCTCCTCTAGTTTGGACAACTCTGAGCTTATACCACCCTTTTCCCGCTCGATCTCAAGCATCGCCTCCTTCTCTGTTTCCAATTTCCGGGATAACTTTTCCTGCAGACGAAGAATATAATCGGCTAAAGCAAATTGTCGTGTTCGTTCGCTCTCCCGTATGGCTGGCGGGAAAATTTTATTAACCAAATAGTATAAATGTTCTAATAGACTAGTGTCAAGTTGGCTTTCAATGTCCGAGATATCAGAAGACTGCTGCCACTTGACAAAGACCTCCCGATTTTCCGTGAATTCGAAGTGTTCCGGTGAAAGTTCCTGAGCCAAAGGACGAAGCTCTGGGTACTGAAGGAGAAGTGTCAGGCAATCCTCTTCAACAGGGCTTGACACAAGCTGGTGGGCAATGTGAGATTGCTCTGCTGGTCTGCTAGGTTGAGGCCTTTTGCTGGCTTTCTTTAATTTCTGCAAGGCAGCTTCTAAATCCAATGCTCTCATTTTCAGTGCGCTAGCCAGTTTCTCTACATAATGAGAATATTGCATAACGTCCTTTTTTTCGATTTCATAAATCAAGGGCTGAAGTTTCTCAACAGCGAGGGACTTGTCTCTGGCTTTATCGATATCGACCTTGCTTATTACAGATTGGAAGGCGAAGTCTATAAAAAGCATGGCCTGTTCCACCAGTTTCTGCCAGAGAGCAGTGTCCTCTCTTATTACTTCGTCCGGGTCTTTGCCCGGAGGCAACAAGATGACATTTGCTTCAGCATTGGAGTGAGCTAATATTGCTTTGCCTCGCAGGGTAGCTTCTTCTCCGGCAAGATCGGCATCAAGTGCCAGCGTTATGTTATTGGTCAATCTTTTAATGCCTTCCACTTGCTTCTCGGTTAATGAAGTCCCCATTGAGCCAACTACATTTTGCCAGTCGTGTTGGTGAGCGGTTAGGACATCCATGTAGCCTTCCACGATTATGACCAAGTTTTTCTTTCTAATGGCAGACTTAGCCTTATCAATGCCATACAAGATGCTACTCTTATCGAAAATTGATGTTTGGGGGGAGTTGATATATTTAGGCAGGGAGTCATCTAAAACTCTCGCTCCGAACCCAGTGACTCGACCTTGGATATCACATATAGGAAACATCAGGCGGTTGCGAAATCGATCGTAACTGCCTCCTTCTTCTTTCTCGATTATTAAACCGGCTTCTGTCAGTTCTTTTTCCGTATAACCTTTACCCAGTAGATAATTCTTCATTATTTCCCAGGCATCAGGACTGAAACCGAGACGGAACTCTTCGATAGCCTCGAGTGTGACTTTTCTTTTTGCCAAATAGCTTCTCGCTGTTCCTCCAACCTTAGTGCTTGAAAGCAAATGGTGATAGTATTCAGTAGCTGCCTCGTTAATCTGAAATAATCTCTCTTTCTTTTCATCCTCAGCCTTGCTTGTTGCCTCAAGGGGGCCTAAAGTTATCCCTCCCCTTTGAGCTAAAAGGCGAAGAGCCTGGCCAAAATCAACGCCCTCCTTCCTCATGACGAAAGCGAAAATATCGCCGCCGGTTCCGCAGGCACCAAAGCAATGCCAGCTTTGTTGCTCAGGAAAAACAAAAAACGAAGGGTGTTTCTCAGTGTGGAAGGGACATAAACCTTTGAAGTTACGCCCCGCTTTTTGCAGAGTAACATACTCAGAAACAAGCTCAACTATATCTAATTTCTGCTTTATCTCTGTGATTACGCTCATTGAGATATCTCTTCAGCTAATCTTAGCGCATATTGATCGGTCATCCCAGCAATGTAATCAATAACCTTGCGCTCCTTATTATCCGGCAAAGAGTCAAGTTCTCGAGGTAATCCATCCTCGTGCTTCAGGAAATGAGAATATAACAGACGCAATACCTCTCCCGCCTTCACTGCATCTTCTTTAGCTAGACTGGGATAATATACTTTGTCAAATAGAAACTGGCGGAGTATGTTAGTTGCCCTGAGTACTTTGGGGCTCATGCATATAGCTGGATTGGTTAAATTGCCATTGCCACTAACAGGCCAGGAGCAGTCAATGATATCACAAACCAGGGTATTAATTCGCTGTGAATGTGCATGCCCCAGAGTTGCTACTACCGGCTTGGGCAAATCATCCTGGGAGATAATGCCAGCTCTTATGGCATCTTCGACATCGTGGTTAACATAGGCCACGATATCGGCTATCTTACATATCTGGCCCTCCAAAGTATTAGCATCTCCCCATCCCTCTCCCAAGATCTCAGCTTGTCCCTTGGAATGATTGAGAATGCCATCTCTCACTTCCCAGGTCAGATTTAGCCCCTGTCCCTCTTTCTCCAATAAATCGACTACTCGTAAGCTCTGCTCATTGTGCTTGAAGCCACCGTGGTACAACTCGTTCAGGACCTCCTCGCCTATATGACCAAAAGGTGTGTGCCCTAAATCGTGTCCGAGAGCGATAGCCTCAGCGAGGTCTTCGTTGAGCTTTAGAGCTCGAGCTATAGTTCTGGCTATTTGAGATACTTCCAGAGTGTGAGTAAGCCTGGTGACATAATGGTCACCCATAGGAGCAATAAAAACCTGTGTCTTATGTTTCAGCCGACGGAAGGCCTTGGAATAGATGATACGGTCACGGTCACGCTGGAAACTGGTTCTTATGGGGCATGGTTCTTCCCACTTCACACGACCACGACTGAACTTACTCTTAGAGGCATAAGGGGAAAGAGCTTCTTCCCTCTTCTCTGTCTGCTCACGTATATTGGGTTTGTTAACCATGGAATCACTGTGATATAGCAAGCCAAGGCAAAATCCTTAATTTATTGCAGCAGCCCCCATGTCCTCACGCACGTTTTCTTTTGGCTTTTGATTTTATCCTATTTTCTACCTCTGCTATATTTAACCTCGTCGATAGTACCACATCCGGGTTCAAAGACATCGAATCTATTCCACACTCCACTAAAAAGTCGGCAAACTCAGGAAAATCACTCGGCGCCTGACCACATATCCCTACTTTTTTCCTCGGTTTGTGATTATGTGCCGCATCTATAACCTGCTTAACCAGTCTCTTCACCGCTTCATTTCTTTCATCGAATATGTGCGCCACAAGCTCGGAATCTCTATCTAAACCAAGAGTCAATTGAGTTAAATCGTTCGACCCTATGCTGAATCCATCAAACACATCGGCAAACTCCTCCGCCAGAATCACATTTGATGGTATTTCGCACATCACATAAACCTCCAACCCATTTTTCCCCTGACTTAAGCCAAACTCTCCCATTACTCTTATCACCTGCCTCCCTTCTTCCGGCGTCCGGCAAAAAGGAACCATCACCTTCACATTGGTCAACCCCATCTCATCCCTGACTTTCTTTATCGCTTCGCATTCCAAACCGAAGGCGGGCTTAAACTTTTCATCATAATAGCGAGACGCTCCCCTCCATCCTATCATCGGGTTACTTTCCTCTGGCTCATAACGATACCCCCCGATTAAATTGGCATACTCATTTGTCTTAAAGTCAGAAAAACGAACAACGACCTCGTTGGGATAAAACCCCGCCGCTATTTTCGCTATCCCCATGGCTAAGTTATCAATGAAAAACTCCCTTTTATCCTCATATGATGCACTCTTCTTATCTATCTCTCTAATTACCTTTGCCAACTTTTTGTCATTACCCGCTGCTTTCTTCAACTCATCATATTCTATAAGAGCCATGGGATGTATGCCGATGTAAGAATTGATAATGAACTCTTCCCTGGCCAAGCCCACGCCGTCATTGGGAATTTGACTTTGAATAAACGCACCATCGGGAATACCAAAGTTCATCATTATCCTGGTGTCGGGTCTGGGGATCTTGGTCACTTCTACCTCATCCACTCTGTATTTCAATTTCCCTTCATATATCCTGCCCTCACCTTGCGAACAATCTATTGTGACCTCTTTTACCTCCTTCAAGACCTCCGTCCCCTTGCCGGTGCTAATCACACATGGTACCCCGAGCTCACGACTCACGATAGCTGCATGGCATGTCCTTCCACCCTTGTTTGTAACTATGCCACTGGCAATCTTCATTATTGGCTGCCAGTCGGGGTCTGTCATCTCAGTGACCAGAACTTGACCCTTCTTGAATCTGTTGATCTCACTACTCTCTTCTATTACATGCACTTCGCCTTGTCCTATTTTTGTACCCACTGCTTCCCCTTTGAGCAGTAACTTCCCCTCTTCCTCAAGCACATAAGTCCTGAGCGAAGCTAAGTCTTTGCGTGAGTGCACTGTCTCAGGCCTGGCCTGGACTATGAAAAGTTCCCCGGTTACTCCATCCTTTGCCCATTCAATATCCGTGGGCAGGCCATAATATTCTTCTATAATGCAAGCCCACCTGGCAAGAAC